>Ga0209795_10000182_pt1 | contig 57385 bp, 67 predicted proteins | sample AgamicOrMarz_FD_187166 | JGI IMG/M metagenome (GOLD analysis project Ga0209795, IMG submission 187166) | Agave microbial communities from Guanajuato, Mexico - Or.Ma.rz (SPAdes) (version 2) | ecosystem: Host-associated > Plants > Phyllosphere > Phylloplane/Leaf | place: Guanajuato, Mexico...
TGAATCCAACAGATCCCCATTTACGGATTTTGCCGTAAAGTTTAGCTTTTTGATCACCCAACCAAAATAAAGTGACCCCTTCAAATTGAGCTAAAATAGCATTTTGGAAGAAGCTAAAAATAAGCATGAGTAAAGCAATCGATTGAAATGTATTGGGAACTATAAAAATAGCCAACCATATACATGATTCCATCCAAGTCGCCAACCGAACAAGTAGCATTCGCTTACCAGATTTGTCAGCAATCCATCCCCACACCAAAGGTGCAAAAAAACGCGTTACAATGGCAATTGATGATAAGACGCCAATTTCTTGATAGTTGAATCCTTGATCTTGAAGATATAAATTCCAATAAGGCATAAATGTGCCAACAATGGAATAGTAAAAGAAGTAGAATCCTGACAGTCTAGCTGTGATTGTTAATGGTTGCATTCGGTTGCTATATCTTGCATTTTCAAATAGTTAATCATAATTAAAGTTGCATCCGCTTGTACCCCAATGCTGTATTTTGCAATTCAACAGTCTACAAATCAGTCTACAAATTTATTTTTCAATTAATTTAAAAAAATTTGTAGACTGCATGCTTTTTAAGCAAAACTCAGCCAACTTTCAAACCTGAGTAATTCTATCATTTTGAATAGGATAGAAATGAATTATTATCAGTTCACAGCTGAGTTTGGCTTCTTAATAGAAAGAAATGAGTAAAGTGAAATTATGAAAGATTGGGTCTATTTTTACATCGAATACACAATCAAGCACGGTGAGCCATTCTATAAAGAGATCGGCTGGTCATTATAGTTATGAGCGTGATAAGAAGCTAAATAAAGAGAAATGATGCATCGATGGGTAGATCATGTTGATAGTTGGGCTTCCCATTAAAGTAAATAATAAACTATCTATACAACAAGCAATAGAGAAAATACATGTTTAGCTTAGATCCACAAAAAAAAGAAATCCTTTTGGACGGAGATTGATTTTTACAAAGATCATTGGAGTATAATAATTTTTATACCAGCTTTTTTTGGTGGTTTTTTTCAAATATCAAGATTATATATTTTAAATCCTTCTTTCATACGTTTTTTTTCAGTTCAACAAGTTATTCCTGATGGCCTATTTATTTTGTTTTTGATGTTTCTATCAATGATAATTTACTTTTTTCTAAACCCATCATTCAAAGTTTCAAGACAAATGGATCACAGATTAAAACCAAAAGATATTTATAAAAACTCAATGTATAAAATTTTTCAGGTATTATTTTTCATTCTTGTTTGTTCATACATTCATTTTTCTGATAACGAATTTTCAATTACAATTGTAATCATCCAATTTATTTTAATTGTAGTCTCTTCAATATATTTATGCGAAATATTTTTTATTATAGCTTCAACTTATATATTTAGAAATCATGATACAAAATATTCTCCAACCAATATAGAATATTACAATGGAAGCTATATCTTTATTAAAGTTAATAACAAGGCCGATCAATATCTAATATTAAAAGGTGAAAGTTTTATTAATCTTATTGGTAAAGATGAAAAGTAAATTGATGATTTTTTAATCACTCTATTAATTTGTAAAAAATATATTTTAAAATAAGAGTATATTATGTATTCAAACTATGAACCAATAAGTAAAGATCGAGCACACTCCCCCATCAAAAAAGCAGATTGTTGCTTCTAGATCTTTCGGTGGTCGCGTAACTGAGCTAACTGACTTAAAAGAAGCTATCTCAATGTATGCTCAAGATGCATGTAAACGCTTGCGTGATGAAGGACTGCTATGTGGATGTATGATTGCTTTTGTACAGTCAAATCCTTTTGATCCCAATGTGCCCTTTTACAATAAATCTATTACAGGATCTTTTTCAGAACCGACTGACTGCGCAGTAGATTTTGTCAAAGCAGCGACAAGGATGTTGAACGAAATTTATAAAGAAGGAATTAAATACAAGAAATGCGGCGTAGTGCTAACAGGATTGGAGCCAAAAAGCGGACATACATATGACCTATTAACAGACTTTGAGACAATAGAGAAAAAGGAATGTTTGATGAAAGCTATGGACGGTATCCATAGTAAGTTTGGAAAGAAGAAAATTAGCGTGGGACCATGCTTTATACCAAATCGAAATTGGTCAATGAGCAGAGATAAATTGAGTAGAAATCCTTTTAAGTGGGAAGAGTTATTGACGATTAAAAGCTAAGACAATAATATTAAAATTTCTACAAACTTTAAAAAATTATGTTCAAAGATATAAAACTACCTTTTAATTTAAGCATCCTTGAAGGCACAAGTATTCTAGGATTTATAGCTATTGGTTTTTGTATAATATATAAAACAGCCTACTACAATACTATCGGTGTTTCATGGCTTATTAACTCTCTCAACCCACAATTAATATTAATTTCTTCAATTCGTTTTTTATTCTTCTTTACTATTTTCTTATCCTTAGGTTGGATAATTGGTCAGTTTCTGAGTTCAAAAAAATATGGAACAGAAAAGTTCTTATTAACTATAATAGCATTTACTCTATTAACAATGCCATTCGAATTATTTACTAAATATAAAGTTATTAGTTACATATTCAATTTAATTGATATTGATTCATCTATAGTATTCACTTCTGTTGTTTCATTTTTTTTAGGAAATTTTCTCAACTTATCTTTCCATAATAACAACAAGGTTAATAAGGATCTCAGCAACAGTAATATAAAATTATACTTCAATTTTTTTTATTCAATTATTTCAATTTCAAGTATTACTATACTTCCCTACTATATGGGTGCTATTGAAGCTCAAACAATAATGAATAACAAAAACAAACAAAATTTAGTATCTTTAAGTGATAGCAAAGAAAAATGGTTTATTATTGAGTTAATTGGAGATAAAGTAATTTTAATGAACTTAGAATCTAACAAAACAAAAATAGTAGAACTAAAAGAAATAAACTATATTAACAATATTAACTTTTTAACAAGAATAATTGATAACTAAAACTTAAAATACCTTTAATTTTTAAATATTCACAAGGAGGCAACTAATGACTAAAAAAAATATGACATATAGTATTACTGTATTAGCAACAATATTATCTATATTGGTTATGGCAATTTTTGCTATTTTTTTTAAATACTGGGGTAATGTGTCAGCTATAAAAGATAGCCTTACAATTCTTTCTAGTTTTTTTGGAGGTTTTGCAACATTAGGTGCAGCTTTAATAGCAGCATATCTTTTCAATGATTGGAAGGGACAACATAATAAACAAGTAACAAATATTTTAGCCTTACAGGCTTATGATGAGTTCTCGAAGTTAGAAAAAAACAATCTTGAATTTGCAACTTATATCTCAGACCTTGAAATATTAATAGGTTCTTATGAATCAGAATTAGATTATGAGGAATTACGCAAAGATGACAGTTTAATTTACACACAAAATATAGTGAATAAAAAAGCTGAGTTAAATATCAATTTGCTAAGCTTACTTTCTAAAATTAGAGCTTATTTACATGTTAAGGATCAGTATATTAACTTTGATGAAAGATACTCTTTTTATCATTCCAAATTTGTATCAATAAACAATTATGAACTAGATTCCACTAATTTAAGAGATGACTTAAATGAATGGGAGTCAAACTTGATTGGATATAGAGATTTAATTCAAATATTAAAAAAGAATGAAATAAACCAGCTTTTGAATGATCTTCGTGTATAGATTTAAAAACTATATCGTTATAAATTAAATCTTATTAAATTAGGACATTAAAATTGAATTCTACCATTTTCACGGCTATAGCAGTGACTTTGTTTTCTGCCGTAATTAGTTTTCTTACACAGTATTTCTTTAAACTTTATGATAGTAAAAATCATGCCCAAACTATCGAAAGAGCAATTATTAGTGAGATTTCGGCTACGTTGAAATTAATAGAAAAACGAAAATATTCTCAATTTCTTCAAGAATGTATACAAGAATTAACATCAGGTGAAAGTCATGAAGTCCTCGCGTCAATTGAGCAGCAACAAAATCTTTTCCCTGTCTATAAATCAAATATAGATAAAATTGGTGTACTAAATGCAGAATTAGCTACTGAAATTGTTATGTTTTATGCATTATTGGAATCTGTATTAGTCGACACGAATTCAAATGGCTTGCTAAGCAATCCTGATTACTCGAACTTGGAAGCTTTTAAAGAAACCTATTCAATCCTTAATGAAGCGATTACTTTAGGTAAAAAAATTACAAAAAGTGAATAAGCCCTCCTTAAAGAGCTTTCACACAAATCCCAACACTTACATTGTTATTGATCGTATGGGCAGTGCAGCCTGATAGCAGGATACACAGCAAAACTAGAATCTTCATATTGATACCCGGTTAGCAATCCAACCATAGAAAAACTGTTCTTGGCTTGGATTGCGCTCACAGATTTCGATATAGCGCTGGCCCTGCATGATATTCAGCACTCGAACTAATACCTTTTCGCCTTCTTTCCCACGTTTGGCCAGATAAGTTTTAAGTGCATTTAATGTCGCTGGACCATAAATCCCATCTACTGTTAAATCTGGCCACCCAGCTTTACCATTGTTATTAAGTAGATTCAAAGCACGTTGTAAAAGTGGTTTTGCAAAGCCAGTACCGCAATTCACACCGGTATCTAAAAGCTCTTCAGCTACTGCAAAAGAAACAGCATTCACCTGATCAAAACGTGGAAATGTCCAGTACTGCTTTTTATAAATGGCTTTGGCCACATCAAGCGGTAAAACTTTCATGTTGCCTTTAAATCCGTTTGCCCGAGCAACTGTTTCAGTAATACCGTACTTAGTTGCGCCACCACGATCCGCAGGGTTATTTACATAACCACCTTCACGTTTAATCAGTTCTTCAAGATATTGTTCAATGTTCATTTCAAGTTCCTTTAGATGTAAAAAAACCCGCATATGCGGGTTTGGTTTAAATATTCTCAAATAGCTAAATTAATATTCAATTTGGGAGAGGTTTATCCTTAAATTTTTTATGCCATTTTACAACTATAAATATACTTGCAATAAGATAGATAATCGCAATTATAGTCTTGGAAGAAAATAAAAATAACAATGCTCCAATTGATAGTACTACTATGACTGGCTTCAATTTATTGTCATAGGGATTATTTTCATAAGTTACTGTCGCAGCTATAAAAGCAGTTACAATATACATCACTATAAGGGCAATAACTCTTTGGGCCGTATCATTAAATACTTTAGCTAGCTCAATAAAGAGAAGGTATAAAGAGCCTGGAAGCATAATAGGAATAACTAGAAAGATAAGCCATCTCAACATTTAAAACACCCTTATATTAATCAAGTATTTATATGAAATTTTAATAAAGATAATATTATTAAAAGTGAGAGTGATTTTAACTATTAATGAAAAATAATACAATATTTTTCAAACAGTTAATAAGTATCAAATTAAATCTACTATTCATTCAAACCAACTCATTTAAAAACCAGAACCGCCTTTCGGCGGTATTAACTGTTTTCAATGTCTTTTCTGGCTTTTTTAAATTCTTTGATCACTTCAACGATCGTTTTACCTTCCTGTTTATCTATAAAATTAAAGATCCATCGGACTAAAGCCCAACCGGGTAAACCACAAACAAAGAAGAATCCACCAAGTGCAATCATCCCCCATACATCAGTAACCCACTCATGAAGACCCCACTTCACAATAATGAATGAGCCCCCCGCAAGACTTGATACAACCGTACAGATCAAGCCCACTGCCCATTCTTGAGGTGAGCGCGGCATTCGTGTCATTAATACTACTGCAGCAACTAAGGCAACCGCTAAAGTCACCATGATTGCCGCACCATAAAATTTTAAAATTGCAGTTAAACCGCTAGTGGAAACTGGTTCCATTTATTTCTCCAGAAAATTTAGGTAATAAAAAGCCCCAACATAAAGTCAGGGCTTATCTAGATTCGCTTTATAGATCTTAAGATGGACTTACTGCTAACCAGTTAGTGCCATTTGCTAAAGTGTTTATCCAGCTTATACGTGTTGCATTCGGATCTGATGCTTTGAAAATTGTTCCCGCTGGCAGTTTTGAGCCAGATATATTAGGAGGTGTGCTAGATTTATAAGTAAACTCAATCTCTATGTTTCCATACAGTGCAGTCGCAATATAAGATGTAGCGTCTAAACGCACCTTAGGCGAACCGCTGCCGTAGTATTGTCTGAAACCATTATCAGAGGTTAGTTTTGAATTAATAAAATTGACTGTCCCATTGTAAAAGTTATACCCCTTTGTTGTTCCAGTCATTTCCCCCATATAAAGCTCTAGGTTTTCAACTGAGAAACTTAAATAGGTTGATGAACTTGGATTTCCAAAATGTAAATTACCTACTCCAGCAACAACAATTTTACTCGTTCCATCTGCATGACCTATTAAGCGGATTCTCCCATTACCTCTGGTTAAAATAGAAGTAAGATAAACACTACTGTTAATTTCAAAAGTTCCAGATGGGAATCGAATAATTAAATCGTGAAGCAATTCTGTATCGTAGGCTACTTTAACTGCATTATTGAAATTAGCCGTATTTGTAGTCGGATCCCCTGTATTACTCAAGGTAATATCTTGCACCTTGCGAGAATAATCCCATAGTAAGAATCGGATAGGATTATTAAAGCGGAAGTTTGGAACCCAAGTGCATTCTGTTGGCGCAATACTTTGATCTAATATTGTCACACTCTCTGATGAGAAAGTATTGCCGAGATTAAGTTTATATTTATAACCTTGTGGGTTTTGAAGCCAAACACCAGCAATTGTAGTTGAATTGCCTCCCTCAATACGAATTAATTCATTAGGAGGGTTTTCTTTATCTCCAATGGATAATATCATTATTCCATTGATTACTAAACCTTGGGCTGATCGCACTCTTAAAATTCGGGTTGAGCTTTCAGCCCCACATCCATTAAATGCAACTCCACGTGCAATATCAATATAGTATGGATACGCTTCATAACCATCCCCACTATCATTAATAATATGATCAGCTGCACATGAATTAAATGTACAGTAAGTAGTTTCTGCAAACCAATAGCCATGATGTGTATGGTTCAAAGCATAACAACTATTTAGAGTAATAGATGTTTGAGGGTTACCAGTTCCGTCCATAACTATTCCTCTTTTAGAGTACGCAGTTTGAACTTGTTCAAGCAAAGAGACATACGTTTGTAGCTTTAAACAGTCCTCATTAGCAACGTAGAATTGACATTGTCTCATTGTTAAATTTGGATAGGCTGTATCAGTACCTTTAAAGACATAGTTACAATTCTTGGTCTTCGCATCTTTACCTCCCCATACTGAAATATTCTCAAATTTTTTATATAACCCTCCGCCCTTTAATAAAATTGCAGAATCAATAGTAACTCCAGCACCTAAATCAACTCGAATTTCGGTTAAGTTAGCTTCGCCGCGAATTGAAATAGGATTGTAATAAATACCTTCATCGTCTTTATTGATTACCAAACAAGCTGAGTTCGCAAGATCATAAGTTTTCCAGCGATACCCACGAATCGGTTTAGGTACTACTAATTCACCACCACCCTTACTGCGTAAATAGTCGATGGCATTTTGAAATGCAGGTCGATCATCATACGATTCATCTCCTTTTGCACCAAACATTTCAACTGTAATTTGTGAGCAGTCTACCCGTTTCCATCGTCCAACATTGACTCCAGGAACTTGAAAGATCGTTCCACCATTTGGCGCAGCAGTACTTGATACATCCCAATAAAACTCACCTCCACCTTTGTATGGGTTTTGCTCAAGTGATTGATTCGGGGCATGATATCCCTTAACAAAAACAATATCTCCATTTTGTGGATTTAAATTATTAAGATCATTAATAGATTCAACATATAACATTTAGTTTCTCCAAATATATTGATAATAAAAAAGCCCTAAGCTTTTAAGCATAGGACTTTTTACTTTTAAGGTAAGTTCGTTAAAGTTTTGGTAAAACTTGCCAAGATAAGCCGTTCGTGTTTGCTATTCCATTGAAGGTTAAATCGATATCTACCAGGTACCGAGTACTACTAGCAGTAACTTCAATAAAGATATCGAATTGTAAAATAGTTGAATTTTCAGTATTTCTCTTCACAAATGTTGCTGAAGTTAATGAACCATTCTTAACCACTTTAAGATGGTTATCCATATTGGATGCATTATAGTCCATTGAAGAACTAATCAGCACTTGACCTGCTTTTTCATTAATATTGTTCCCACTCTTGTTTAATGGCAAGATGGTTAATATCGCAGCCATCATATTACCTTGTGCTAACCCTTCTGAAAGAGAACCGCAGAATAGAACAAGCTTCTCAACATTAGGATCTAATAAGACCTTTCCTTTTCTAGTTTTTACTCTAGTGTAAGTTATTCCATTAGCACTTAATGAATATCCTACCTCGCCATTTTCACGACTATCCTGTCCGACAGACAGATTATTAATTTTTATTCCTTTACTAGAAACCTCTGTAATTCGAGAAAAATTTCGATTTCCCATTTGAGGATTATTTAAAGTAATACCACTCCCATCTCCACTAACTAGAAAAATTTCTTTATCAGTACTTACTTTAAGATTATTAAAAATAATATTACCAAACGGAATTTCAGGTTTCTTAATTAAGCCTAAGAGAGTTGAATCAGTGGCAGTTATATAAATAGCGTAATTTTCGACAACAACATTAGTGACACTACTAGGAACCATTTCTGAGAAATCAAAAATATATCGGCCTTTTGGTCTTTCCCCACCCATTGCCTGTGCAGTAAGTCCAGCACAACGTCCAAATTTAAAAATAGCACCATCTGCTCCGCAATCATCTGCAGCATGGGCACTTAACAATGAATATGCATATGGAATGGCTGGAATACTAATTAAGCCCTCCACATCTGAAGAATACCCGATCATGTAAGGACCTGAGCACTGAATAGCATAAGGATTATTAACATTTGTTGAAGTACCATACATTACATATGGATACTTACATAGGCGAAAGACTTCATTATTGAATGAAGAGTTCCATGTATGTGAGGAACGTCCAATCAGCCAGCCACGAAAAGAAATGGATTTAAAATTAATTTGTTCAGCGCCACCTGAGCCAATATAAATACCAAGACCAGTCTGATTATTATTTTTATTTACTATTTGGAAGTTTTCTAAATTAAAATCTCTAAAGAAGGTATTTGTTTTCGAGTAAAAACCCTTATTACAATTTTCAAATTCTAAAAAAGATGCTTCCGTTCCATCCCCACTTATTGTTATACCGAGAGTTTGGCCTGTTTTAAACTGATCTAAATCAATTGGTGAAGTTAACTTAATTCTATTTGAAAAATGGACTCTCTTTAAAACCTTTAGAGTAGAGATAACTGCATTAGTGTCATCATTGATACCATCACATTGTGCTCCAAACCACTCAAAATAACCCTCTTTTGAATCATACAAACGTGAGAAAGTCCCATTAACTACCGAAGACTTAATAATTGTTCCATTATTATCCACTTCTAAGGAATCTTCTTTATATATAAATTTACCACCTCCCTTATTTGTACCTACAGTATGAGCCTTTACCATAACAATTTGCCCATTAGTTCGCGGTATGTAATTCCGAAGCAATTCAATTGACTCAACAACTTGAATATGTTTGTCATTAATCTGCTTTTGATTTTCTAAACCATCAATTACATCTGTTGCATTTATTATTGCCATTTTCTCACCATTTTTTAAGAAATTTTAAAAAATAAAAAGGCCCTAAGATTTCAACTTAAGGCCTTTGTTTACTTTTAATAATATGGAACTTGTCGAACAGTACCATTGATATTAATCGATAGATAACCTGCTGGTTGTGCAGGTAAGGAATTGGCCGTTCCAGAAGTGGCAGAAGTACTAGAAACACCACCCAACATTGGGTTGCCTGATTCATCTACTCCAATGTATCCAGAACCTGCTTGTAGCTTGATATAAGGATATGCAATTAGCATTGTTGATGTATTTATATCTCCTGAACCACCACCTGTAGGTTTTGAAACTAGGCGTTGGATATCCCATACAAACGCATCACCACCGCTAATTTCTGCTGCACAGGAAATATAAGCATTTGCAGACTGAAGAACGTAAACATCATAAATATATCTATTCGTAGATGTTTGTACGAAACGAACCTCTTGGATTCCTGCCCCATTGCCTATGTGATGCCATGTGGCTTGGATATTTGCATATGTACCATTAGAGTTATTTTTACATTGAGCAAATACTATTGTTTTCCCTAATGCGGAAGAAGCAGAAGGGGTTCCTTGAGTATAGCTATTCGTTCCAAGGATCTCTAAACATAGAATTCCAGCCTCCCCTATAGCTGCAGTACCTAATTTAGTCCATGTAGATCCAGAAAATGAAGGAGTAACACGCTTATAACGCTCAAACTCCTTTTGTAATTCGAAAACCCCAGCTACACGTGGCGTGAATAAACTAGTCCCTTTATCAATATAAGCTAGGTTAGGCTGCGTAACATTAATTGTATCATTTGCAGTAAATGCAAAATGATACATTCTTAATAAGCGTGTATTAGTTGCAGTTAAAGGAGCACTATTATTCTCTGTGTATAAATTGACGATTGTCCAAACACCATTATTGATATGCCCCATTGAGGTATTAAATTCAAAAATACAATCAATCATTGAAGATTGAGTACAGTAATCAGCATCAAATAACAATGTATTATTTTGGGCATAAACTTTTTCAAGTTGAATAGTCGTATTATTTACCCACGCATCTCTTACAAACTTAAAAACAATATTATTACCGTTAGGAATAAATCCACTGATTTTTGAATCAATAAGATCTTTAGCAAAAATTAGATGGCCTGAAAAACCTGAAGCTCGACAATTTAAAACATGAATCCACGCACCATTATTTTTACTATTCGTAAGTAAACAGATATTTAAATTATCTGTTTTTGTACCAGTCGATTGAAAATCAATATATGCAAGTTTTACTTTTTGGGTATTACATTTAATACCCTCACCACTAACACGAATAGTTGTTTTTAATGTTTGAGCTGAAATAGAAGGTACGCCTCGGAGACTTACAGATTTTGTTCCATAATCAACAGAGCTAAATGTAAAGTCGCCATCTGCAAAAATTGTTGTTTCATTATCTGAAGCATTAATTGCTGCTTGATAAGCGGTTGCATCATCGGAGCCATCGAATTTTGCTCCAAACCAACTGAGGTACAACTCACCAAAATCTAGTTGACGAACCCATCCATTAAAAACAGTTCCACTATCATTTTGAGTAGATTTAGTTGAATCATAAATAAAGTGGCCGCCGCCGCGGTTTTGTCCTACATAGTATGATTTCACATACACAGTTTGACCATTTGTATGATTTTGAATATTTAATAATTCGCTAATACTTTCATATACTTCCATTACTTTCACCTTTTAAAATTAAACTAAACTTTTCTTTTTAAAATCACAAGAATATCTACTTAATTAATAGTTACATCATTTCCACTCCTTAAAAATGAAAAAAGCACCCGTTTAGGTGCTCTAAGTTTTTTCAAAGTATTAAGGGGTTTGTAAGATTTTCCCTCCATTTATCAATTGTGTCGTTAGTGGTGCTACCCCTACAATTGCAGGTCCACCCGACCCCGGTTGACCTTCAGTTGTGCCGTGATAATTCCAGTTCGAAGTTCCACTATTTGTCGACTTAGTGCCAAGTTGCCCCCAGCCTCCTCCGTCACCAGATAAAGGTGATGCATAACGACCATCATTTGGCGTTCTATAACCTTTACCCGGTATCTCAGCTTCAGCGTCGGTAACTTTCACCACCATTAGATAACCACCAGTAAAATACCAGCGCCAATCCTGAGTATCATTGTAGATTGGCTGACCTGTCATAACTCGGCCAAAAGGCGCACCAGCTCCACCAGGAACACCCTGCACTCCATAGCCCAGTTCTGTGTAGATACCGCTTGGTGTTGCTCCACCACCTGAGCCACCTCGAGCCAAAGTTCCACCATCAATAATCAGGTTTAGTTTGCTGTGCCGATTTAATAAACCTGGTGCACCTTGAAATCCATCACGGCGTGTTTTGGTGAAGTTGTAATCAGGATCTGTAGACCAGGCGCCAAAAGCCAAATGAGGTAACCCACCATCCCCTCCGCGCCCAACAACTGATCCCTTAATTGTAAGATTTACAATCAGATTAGGTGGAAATTCCCCTGTATCAATCGCTGGAAACTCGGGAGCAGCTGGAACAATAAACTCTTGTTTTGCTGGACTAGAGTTGTAGTCAAACTTATAAACCATCCTTGTTTCAGGTCGATAAGAACTTGAGCTTGAAACCAGTGCGCCTGCTTCAACTACAAAACTGATTTCTCCAGTCGTTGGTAAATCACCTCTTTGCATTTGATATAAACGTGCCAGATTAATATCTAACTGGTCATATCGAATGTAGATCGGTGAATCATCAACTGGTACGTCAATAAAATCTTTATCATTGAGGTAATAGCGCACATCGTAATTGACTGCAGTAATAGTGTTCGAGAACTTATCAACCGGATCTTTCGTTGCCACCAGATAAGGTAATGACCCCTTCGTATCGTCATTAACGACTGTATAAATCGTATTAACAAAATCATCAGGGCTTAACTTTAATGCACCGTTCGGTAAGCGACCTAAAACAACTTTGTTCTTGGCAGATCCAGCAGTAACAGGAATCAAATCAACACTACCATCACCCATTTGTAAATAAATTACGTAGCTCTTGCCAGCTATGAAATCAACATCATGGCTCAATGTAAGAATTAAACCCTCTTGCTGCAGTACATCGCCGCTTTGATGGACGCCATTTCGGTAATCAGCTACAGCAATCCGTTCACGTAAAACCAGTAATTCTGATTCTGGAGCTGCATCAAATGCGATAGATTTGCGCTGAAAGCGGAGCTTGTTCCAAAGCCGATAGGCATTGAAATGGGCTTGCCACTTATTGCGTACCCCTACTGATTTAACCTCTTTAGGGTTCTTGGCTCCTTTATCTGGTAGATAGATATTGATACGACTATCATCTGACGGATCAGTGTATTCATATATCAGTCCATCGTAGTCATTTCTTACACCAAAGGTCAGGTCATGCTTATAACTATCTGGAATAATATTCCTAAAGTTAAACAGTAATACCGAGTTGTCCGTAGGTCGCTCAAAGTAGATCTTAAGTTTATTATTTTGCCAATATGCTGTACAAAACACAGCATCACAAAGACTAGTAGCCAGCTCTTCAAAAGAAAGGTTTGTGTCATCAATGGTGGTGCAGAACTCTGCAGCTAAAGGTGTACCGAAGTAATCGACAATATCGTTATAGGTACGATAGATGTTTTCGATATCAATTTCTTCGATCGTACGGCGGCCTATCTTGTCATCGAGCGCCATTGAAACCAGTGCATCGGCAAAGCTTGAAGTTGGAAAAAGCTCTGTCGTCATTGCTCCATTTTTATAAGTCGGTAACATCCGCTGAAGATCAAAATTAATCTTACGGGATTTAACGGATAAAGCTCCAGTCGTTGCATACGTGCGTGCACGGAAAACCGTTTCATACTCGTATTTCGTGCTTTGTAGAGGATATGCACCATATAGGGCTTGCCATTTCACATCATCAACCACCGTTGTAACTCCAGGAGTCGGAGTTAAACGGCGAGCACGAACACTACAACGGCCTTGAAATGTGACCATATCCAGTGTTGCACCAACTGTTTGGCGTGACTTAGCCGAACCTTTGAGAATGATCTGTTTTAACATTGGATTACCAATAGCTGCACCAGACTCATTAACTGGCGTTACTTCAACCTCAATCGTTACGTTTACAGCTGCCTGATTGCCCCCTGAAGAAACGGTATAGAGGCCATTTGTAGCGACAAAGTTACAAAGCACTCGACTACGCTCAATATTGTCTAAGATAAATGGGCCAATCCATTTCTCACCGATGGATGCAAGCTTTGGAGATACAGCAGCTGTTTGCTGATTAGATAACTCTTTTAGCTTTAACCAGTTAGCACTAACAGCAGCTGGATTTGATAACGTCATACGGTCATCAGCAACGGATAAGACGTTGTAAGTTCCGTTTAAATCGTATGTTTGCCCGTTATAAGTAAATGAAGCATTACTAATTTCTACACGATCATTGCTGACAAATTTAGTCGTTAAATCTGTATTGTTAGCAGCTGCTCGAAGGATCTCATTGGGATATGCAAAATGAAGGTAATTGGCCCCTTCTAAAGTTTGTGTATCTGCAGGACGTAAGACTTGACCATTAACGGATGTTTGATGCTGTACTGTTAAAGGTGGTGTAGTAATTTCAGTACCAATCGAAAAGTAGGGTTCTCCAGAAACGATGTCTACACCTGGTCGAAATACCTCAACAGATGCACCAGCAATATCAACAATATTGGTTTCACCATCGTAAGCACCTTTAATGTAATACTGGCCACGGCCTATGCAGCCGACCATGTGCTCAACTTCAATATTGTTTTCATAAACCTTGTAAGGCACGGCTATTGAATCAGGCGTATCCCAAGCAGCACCATAAATATCTGCAATGCGACCGTTCACCCGAATCTTGTTTTCACGATTTGAAAGTTCGTTATTTGCCGATGAAGATTGATTAATATTCTGAGTAGTCTGCGCCATCGATGGCGTAGGCATTAAAAACGCGATCGCAATACTAATTACAATTGAAACGATAGCTGCAACCCATTTGGGGTTCTCAATAACAATGAAAGTACCAGGTAAGAAATCAAGCTGCTTTAAATCATAAGCATTCTTGGGGGTGACTTCGTTAGCAAAAGAGATTTCAGCATGATCCATATTGCTTGCGGTATGAAAAATACTGATGTGCTCAGGCATGGACTCATATTTAGAAGTAAGCCACTGTCCTATGGTGTGTGCGTATTCAATTGTCTTTTCTTCAGACAATGCATCTTGCTTATAAATAACTTTAATCATAATAACTGACTCGACTAAACCCCATTCCCATGACGACCTCTTCAGGTAAATAAGTGACTCCGCTTTCCATGAGATGAAGAATCTTTTGTTCACGAAAAAGCCCCACATGCGGGGGCTTGTTTCTTTGTCTTGGATGGAAGGCGACAATGCATCCCTCCTTAGGCATGGGCAGCGGATTTAAGAGTTTTAAACGTGATGTTAGGAAGGTAATTTTTCCTTTTGGTTGCATAAACAACTCAAGTGCCTCACCTCGATCTACTCCATAGAGATCCATTGCTGCTTCATGGACAAAATGGACACAGTTGTAATGCTCTTCGTCGTATTGCTTATCAAGCAAATGGTCGTGACTTTTCATACTGCCCCCTTGAGTCCACTAAAACGATCAAGAGAGAAAATATCCCCTGTTTTATTTGTGTTTAGCCGTGGTGATTCTGCTTTAAATGTCACTGCTTTATGATTCATGGCAACACTGGCAAGCTGGAGGCCAAGTAAATAAAATATTGGGGAATTGAGGTTGTCTGAACTATAAAGGCGGTAATTTACGGTCGGTTTAACATTAGAATATTGCCCCTCAATTACCCGTTCAAACTCATCAGGTAATACATCACCTAAACCAGAAATTGAAACGGTAAGTGTCTGGTCCAGATCACCAAGCATTCCGGATCTTTGAATTGAAACTGGCAGAAATTCATAATAGACCTGACCAGCTCCCACCTTATGCTGGACATAGACACCACGATCATCATTACGAACAACGCGATAAGTGTTTAGAAAAGATGGATGTGAGAGCTCAATACACTCCAGTTGATAGATATCGACTTTACGATTAAGAAAGAACTTAGCGTATTCGTTATCCATTAGACCTCCCAATCTTTAATCAATGCTGCATCAGCTGTAAGGTTCGGCTGGTTTTGAACAACCTCTAGTTGTGCGTTTACACGATATAAGTTGCCGTTCACTTCACTAGACTTGAATGAGTTGGGAATGAAGTTGCATTGGTATTGCTGACGCGTGCCCTGGTCAATGACCAGATCCGCATAAAATGAAGCTGGCTTGCTTTGGTATACACGCCAAAAAGCCATCATTTTGTTGAAATCAGTTTTACTTAAATTCCAGTTCACATCGACAATATGGCTATTACGTTTTACATCGATGTAATACCGCCCACGCCCCCCATCAAGTTGCTGGCGTTTCACATCATCACCTGGTGTTACGCCATAACCGTTGGTCTGAGGATTTAGCTTTAACTTGTACATAACTTTCCTTCAGGCAATAAAAAACCACCTCTGAGGGCGGTTTGATGAAATAAGGTTTAGATATTTAAATTAATTACAAAAACGATTTAACATTAAGAAATCGATTTAATAATAGTTTCTTTACCATTTTCAAAAATCTCTTTCACTACAAACTTGCAGTAGGATCTATCTTGAGATGGTTCAGTCAGTAAAGCTGGATTCACCAAATCTTTGATCTGTTTAAAACGGATCAATTCATAATTTCCATTTCTTTCCAACTGATAGTCCATTTTTACATCACAACTATACATAGTAGTTGACCCAATAACAGAGGTAAGTCTAAAAGTTAACTTCTTATTTGCGGGTACTTTAAACTCAAAAAACTCTTCACCATTATTTAAACTGATTGTGGGTTTAGGCATATTTAATTTTTTGGGCTCATGCATAGAGCCATACTTTGTTAAATTATTTGAAATCTGCTTTGTTATTAGATTTTTTGAAATTTTTTCACCCTCATTATTTTGATAAGTAATATAGAACTGCACCATGGGTACATTACTTCTATAAACCCTTAAATTCGCTGTATCGCCTGCTATTTCATCTTGATACATATTTGTGGATCTTACGAGATTATTTACTGCAGGAATGGCACAGCCCGTAAGGCCTAAAAGTGTTGTAGAAATTACAATTATTTTTTTCATGTTTTAACCACCAATTCAAATGCCAACAGACTCTATCACCTTGAAATTTAAATATTATGAAAATGAACCCTCCGAAAAGGGTTCAAATCATTAAGTGCGATTTCTTCTTGCAGTTGTATTCTCTGTCAATGAGCGGCTGATTAGAGAGTTTGGATTTTTAATATCCTCGCTTACTAATCTTGGTACCGCTTTTGGAAGTTGCTTATCCAACTCTTCCTTGACGATAATCCGGACTGTTTTCTCATCCAGTTGCTCAGCTTCAACTGTTGCCCCACTCACCTGATTAATCACTTCAATTTTGAAATTGATAGTCGGTGTAGCAGATTCAATTGTAGGCATAAATTCAGCCTGAGGGCGTGAAGATTGCCCTAAGGTGAAATCCTGAACATCTTCAAGATTTGATCGATCCTGAACTAAACCATTTGAAGAGAAGTAAACTTTTCCGTCGTGGAATAGATCTGAGTTCGTCGTGTTAGTTGGGGTGGCTGCACTGGTATTTCTCTTATAGATAATCTGATCATCCTGAACCGATTGATTAAAGATGTTCGAGATTTCTTTGCTCTGGTTAAAAATCCTTGAGCTCTGGTTAGCCCGATTCAAGATACTCTCGAAAGTGGTATGGTTTTGAGCGTAGTTAGAAACAAACGATTCCGGACTTGTAGCCCTTCTCATCTGTTCAACTTTATCAATACCACCCCATTTTTTAACATCATCTTGGGACCAAACAATTTCCCCTTTATGCACGGCACCAGCAATCTCATATTTCTTGCCTTTGCCTGTATAGCCTCCATCTGCAAAACCATTACCTTTTAATATAGAAACTTCTTTCAGCAACTCTTTCTCAGCATTCTGCACAGTACTGTTTGAAACATTACTATTTAGAACTTTTGAGTTAGAAAGGTTAGATATATTTGAAATCGACTTGTTGTCATTAAATGCTTTGGAACTCAAGAAAGAACGGTTAAAGACATTCTCTGCTGAAGTGTTATTAGTGGCATGATTATTGATAAATGCTTCAGGGCTTGAGCTCTTACGCATGTTTTCAACTAACCCAACACCACCCCAACGGCGAATATCCTCTTGGGACCAGACCACCTCTCCTTTATGGACAATACCCGCAGCTTCATACTTACCACCAGATCCCGTATAACCACCGTCCGCAAAACCTTGATCTTTGATTGCCCGGATGTTTGCAATAATGCTGACACCTTGTGCAACGGCTCCAGCAATTAAAGGCAAGTTATAAGGGAAACCAACTTTTGAAGCTGCTGCGATATTTTGCTGAATGGCAATACCTGCAGCTGCAATTGCATAAGCTTTATCTGCCGCAAACATGAGCTTGTATGCTTTAGATTGCTCACCAAACATTGAACCAAACATTGAGGTGACTGACCCCATCATTTGCCCACCAAGAGCAATCTGAGCGTTTAATCTATCTTGTTGATACTTGTCTTCAACATCTTTAACGTTCTGAGCATAATCACTGTAAATTTGATTTCGTTGCTCTTGAGCAGCTTGAATGATTGCAGTTTTCTGGTTTTCGTATTCCTGCTGCTGAATTAGCCCAGCTTCCATTTGTGCATTCAGACTATCTAAACCACTTTGTTCACTAAGATCAGTTGCGGCATATTGACTATCAGCTAGGTCATTGGCAGCACCCAAACGGCTAAACCGTTCCTGATCCTGCCTAAAGAACTCACTGGAACCATTCATATCAGCCTGGATACCACCCCAGTTTTGAACAGCATTATTGACTTTGTCGCGTGTCTCTTTGTCCTGATTGGCTTTTGAGAACGCGATTAGCTTTTGCCGCTCTTCTATGGAAAGTTTTGTATTCTGTAGAATCTCCTCACGTTCAAGTCTGTACCGCTCCTGCATAGCTTGAGTTTCGGAAAGCAAAGTTAACCTAGCTTGAAACAACCGCTGCTCTTGAGCCAATTTTACTAATGCAATCTCTTGTTTTAGTTGTTGAGCTAAAATTTCAACGGCTTCTTCTCGCTGTTCTTTAGTCAACTCTAGATCATGCTCAGCATCAAACTGTCGTTTAGCAAAGCTTTCTTTTAAAAGCTTTTCTTCGCTCTTAGTAAAGTCATGAAATGAATCAAGCTTGGTTTTTGTTGCCTGCTCAGCAATTGCAATATCATTATCTGCACGCGCTTGCAGCTCCGCTTTAATAGCAGCTTTACGCTCAGAGCTAAAATTAGCTTTATCAACTTCTTCCAGCTTTTTAGAAAGATCATTTCGAATCTTGGTTATCTGGTCTGCAACATCATTTTCTAACTTAAGCCGAAGATTAGCTTGTTCTTCAGCCATTTTAGTGGCTTCTTGAATAAGGCCATCAAAGTCTTTTGAGGAGATATCGCCAGCTGTATAACCATTGATACCTGCCATATATCCCTGATAGTCTTTCCAGTATTGGTTATTATTTTTACCAATACCTTTACCCTTCTGCACGTTTCCTTCACCAGCATGATATGCCCGCACAGCCTTTTCTAGATCTCCTTTAAAGAGTTTTAAAAGATAAGACATGTATTTCCCAGCACCTTCGGCAGACTGTGCTAAATCATTGCGGTCTTTTACACCATACTGTTTGGCAGTACCCTCAAGAAACTGAAAACCACCTGTTGCACCCGTTTCCTTATTGTAAGCCCGAGCATTACCTTTAGATTCAATCATATGAATCGCTGACAAGGTACCTGATGGAAGATTATTTTTAGCTTCAATTTCAGCAAAATTGTATTTTTCTGCGTTAGCTAGAACTTTGGCATTTACAGTTAAAACTTTTTGCTGATCTCGCAGGGCCTTGTTTTGCTCTTTGGTGGCAGCAGTAGCTTCATCCCGAATTGCAGCAATTTTCAAATGTAATTGCCACTGTTCTTGTAACACTTGGTTCTGCTCTTTTGTGAGGGTGATATCTGAACCAATTTTATTTGTTTTACGCCATGCTTGAGAAAAATCAGCAAAATCTTTTGCTACCGCTTCGCCAAGAATATTTTTGTTCCGATTATATGTATTAATCCAATACTGATCATTCAGCATGGATTTATTTGCTTCCTCTCTCAATTTTTTAAGTTTTTGTTCCGCAGTCGTTGCGGCGTTAGCCTCACCTTCAATCGCTTTGGCATGATTTTGACGCTGGACTGCAGCATTTTGCGCTGCATTACCTGCAATTTTAGTTTCTTGCCCTAGCAACTTTAATGATGATTGAGTTGTTTGTGCTGCCACTGAATTTTTTTGAAAAATGTCAGCATTTGTTTTAAATGATTCATAGATTTCTTTATTGATCTTTAAATCATTAAAGCGCTTAACAGCATCATTCATGCTAATGGTGCCATCCTTAGCCTCATTAACTACCTCTACAATTTCTTTGTTCCCTTTATAAAGCTGAGCGATCGCATTTAACTGGATATTGATCTTGCTACTAGACTCAGCAAGAGCTTGATTCTGACGTTCCAAGGAAGCAGACATATCATTAATTGCAGAATCCTTTTCGAGTCCGCGTAAAGCTAACAATTCATCTTTTGCTCTTTTCGCTACTTCAGCTTGCTCCTCTAACTTTTTGTTAGCCTTAGCAGCTTTATCTTGAAAATACATATAGCCTGCTGCTAAAGCTGTAATTCCAATGGTGATTGCACCAATTGGCCCCCCAACTAAACCTAATGCACGGCTTCCAAGTGTAGCAACCCTATTTAAATTTCCTTGTGCTACAGTATATGCAGCAGTCGCTGCAGTTGCCTCTTTTAAAGCGACACTATGAGCAACTTCAGCTGCAGTCTTGCGTTGTACAGCGATTGCACGTGCATCAGCAGTAATCGCTGCATTATATTCTGCTCGAGCTAATCCTATTTCTGTTAAAGTTAATGCAGCAGATTGTCTTGCTCGCATTGCCTCTACACCAAGTAACTGAACTTGAGATTGCGCTTCTGCCAAATTTGCAGCTCTTTGTTGAGCTGAAGCTACTATGCTTGCTTGAATGGCGACAGTTTTTGTTAAAACTGCTTTTGTCATTAAGCCAATTCCAAGAACAAATGCACCATCTACAATTAGATCTAGATTTTCAGCTAGAATTTGTATAGATCCAGCTAAAGACTGAGCAGCACCAGAACCCTGCCCTGTTTCACCGACAAACTTAGTAATACCATTACTTAACATTTCCAAAGACTGAGAAATTGTTTTATTAGTTTTGCCGTAAAGTTGCTCAACACTATCACCAGCTTTTAAAAGTGCTTTAGTAATTACTTCACCAGTAAGTTTTCCATCAAGCATCATTTGGCGGAGTTCACCACGGGTCACTCCTAGACCTTTAGCCATTGCGTTTAAGAGGCCACCTGCTCCATCGACTAGACTATTAAACTCTTCGGCTCTTAAAACACCACCATCTAAAGCTTGCCCATACTGGAATAAAGCTGCTGCAGCTGATTCAGAATTAGAGCCACTAATAGCAACTGCTTTTGAAGTAATTTCGGTGAGTTTTGCTGTCTGTTCTTGAGTTAAATTTAGTGTCTTAGCATTGGACATATATTTGGAATAGACATCATTCACGGCACTCCAAGAGGATGCTGAACGCTGTGCAATTTCAAAAGTATCATTCATTGCCAGATTTAATTCTTCTTGGTTATTAGTAACTAATTTTAATTTGTTATTAATACCAGTGTAGAGATCCATCTTGCTAATGGCTGAACCAATTGTAACAACACCAGCCATGTAACCAGCTAATGAACGAGTAGCTACAGACATGCGATCCATTGACTTTGTAGCAAAGTCACCATTCTTTTCAATACTGTTTAGTTCATTGCCTAGATTTCGTGCATTGCGTTCAGCATTTTGCGAATCAATTACAATGACCAAACGGGATTCTTGTGCCATTTCACTTTTCTCCAGGCAATAAAAAACCCGCTTTCGCGGGTTTATAAAAATTTAACTTTGGGGTTTACAATCTTTTAAATCGGCTCAACATTTCCATATAGTTTTGAGTAAAGCCATTTAAGTCAATTTCACCATGAATATCATATTTGTAAGGCCATTCTTGATATCGAATTGATGCCTTCTTCCCTTTTTGTAATTGATTAATGATCAGATTTGTATACATCGGGTTTATAATTCCATTCTGCCCGTAATATGCAACATTATCGTCCACCTTAATTGCACTTTCCGAATGCGGATAATGGTTCTTTCCTACTCCTATTCCATACTTGCCATTTATTAACATTACCGTTAGCTTGTCTTTAGTCATAAAACAGGTCTTTTTTGAATCTATTGGATCTTTTTTACAACTTATTAACCATATAGAAGATGATGTACTAATTTTTTGGTTCAATAACTTATCTTCATTTTCAGGATTACTAGTTCTGAAGCACCCCCAGTCATTTAACTCAATCTTTCCTGCTCCGTCAGAGGATTTCAAATATCCTTTTTCTTTATTATCAATTTGAACCTCAAAAGTATAATTATTAAAATATGAACCATAGAAATATGTTTGTTTGTTTTCTCCTTTTAAAAACTTAACAGGAACATATTTATCTTCAGTATTGTATTTCGCATCTTCATCAGATGTTAAATCTGGATTAGCAAATATTGGATTTGAAACATTACAGCTTTTAGAGTTATACCATGCCGTTTTTCCAACCAAACTACTGATATATTTATTAGCTTCTTCATTTTTTTCTGATTTTTTCTTTTCATTTTGTTCTTGCTTAGTTTCAAAACCTGCATTCACTTGTGATGCAAAGCACAAAGAAGCAATTAAAAGTATAATATTTTTCATTGAATCAACCATTAAAGTGAATGAGTAAAATTTAACAGCTCAGAAAACCAAAAACCACCCGAAGGTGGTCTAATTGTTATTCATGTTTCTATTAATCTCTTTTCCAGCTGAGGTCCCACCTTTTTGACCTAAGTTAAGTAAATTTAAATCTTTAAAATAGTTACTACCCGCAATAAATATTATGACAATTACTGAACCTAATATGAATTTTGTTTGATTTGACACAATTTTCACCTTTAAGAATTTAAAATAATATTTTCGAATACTTGTTGAAGCAATCCATATACTATTAATTCCTTAAATGACAAAAATCAACCACAATTAACGACAAAAGTTTTTTTATAAAAGCTAATCACTACCTCAAAATCTCTTAAAAGAGTTTCCTCTGTATATACTTTAGGAGCAAGCTTGAGGAGAGCTGGCATGTACTGTTTTTTGTAGACATCGGGGTATGTCTTGCACAATATCTCCCGCTTCCGTTGAAGTGGAATATCACGATTTTCTAGATCATCGAGCATCTTTCCTATTTGTTGATCCGCACTCATGAATTGCGCTTCAGTTGAAGGAGGCAGTGCCTTACTTTCAGCTTGTTTAGTGCAGCTAACTAAAACCACCAATGAAATAGATAACCCGAATGTATAAAAAAGTTTTTCTAACATATTAATTTTCAATATAAATTATTGTTTATATTATATATTTTCAATAATTACATTTCACTATCAGTAAATTCCAGATATAAAAAAACCACCCGAAGGTGGTTTTTTATTAATCTAAAATTCTAATTGTTCTCTTCTTAACTTTAATTTCCGCATTTGTAGTCTGTGTAGTCCCTAAAGTTTCAGATATAGTATTAATATCAATTTGAAACATATCAGGTCTTAATTGCTCACATGCTTCTTTAAGGTCTTCAAAATTTGCCAATGTCGATTTATAAGTTTGCATATCAATTTTTTGATGTAATTGGTAATCTGCATTACAACGTAGAGTGTGTAATGCACCAATTAGACGACAGATTTTTCCATATATTAATTTCTGAGTATTTTTAGATACTTTAGCAAAAGTATCGATTAATCTTTTATGTGTAGATAAAATTTCTGACTCATAATATGCATTTAGCAAAAGTGTTTCGCAATTGACCCAACGCAAAATCTCATGATAAACATAATAATAAATTCTCCCAATAGAAGTTCGTAATTCTGCTTCACTAGGATTTCCTTCTAATAAATCAATTTTTCTACCTAAATTATAAAAATCCTTATGATCCACTTTAGGCAGCCTCTGTTACATCACTTGCTATTCCGAAACTATGTACAAACTTTGTCATCTGTTCAGCATATTTATCAAAAGAAATTACATTATTATCAATCAACTCTTGAATTCTTAAGTCAAAATTTTTATTAAGTAATCTAATATCAGACGTTGAAATACCTTTAGCCACAATCATTATAGATAATTGTGCAGCATCATTAAGAAAGGTATGGAAATCAACTGGCCCAATCTGAATTTTTTTTACTTCAACAAAAGCAAGATTAGAAATTAAATTATAATATTCCAAATCAATTTCTAAATTCTTTAAAAGTGCCATTTCTGATTCAAGCTCATCTTTAATATTTTTATAATCTGAGTCAAAATTTGAGCTATCCATTTGATAATTCATAAATTTTAAAACCTGAGATCTAGATGAATCAGAAGGATATTTATGAGCAATACTAAATAATGTTTGAAAAACACGTCTATTATTTGGATGTAAATCCAGATACTTCTCGCCCTCATTAAGAGCTTTCTTATACTCTCCTATTCTCTCTAATGCCTGTAAATAGTTTGAAAACGAAATTTCAGTACACCCATATTGTAAAGATGCTTGAAAAGATTCTAAAGCCTTATAAAAATCATTCATATAAGTATAAATAATTCCTGTCCGATTCAATGCTTCAGCTTTGTCTTCTATACGCACTAAATTCATTTTTTTAATAAGATTATTTAGGTATGTAAATTTTTCCAAAGACAAGTCTTTCCTACCCTCAGTCACAATAAACTCAGGAAGCTTTTCAACCATAGGTTGGGCCATATGATATCTACCTAAAAAAAAGGAAGGATGTATTATTATCATTGTAAAAAAACCTTTATTAGTTATGTTTTTAAAAACATGCCTAACAAAGGGGTACATCGCAATATTATTTACTAATGACAATTTTGTCAATACAGAATCGTAGCGCCAATGTCAATCACTTGACCGCATTATGTAACATTAATCGCGCTATATCTCGTCGCATGTTTGCAGTTACATATCGCATGTCAGTATCTAAGTCTTCGTTGCTCGCTGCATCGCCTTCTTATATGCCTCATCCATAAACAAATTATCCAAAGCAAAAATACAGTCATTAAAGATATGAGTATCAACAGCTAAATCATTATGCTCAGCATATACATTGATTGCCTGCTGGTCTAAAGATAACGGCACACCCTGCTCATATCGTCTTGATCTAATAATCGTGCTATAGGCTGCAAGAATTGAGTCAGCCGCATAAGAATATTCTGGTGGATCCGGAACGTGTCCACCTAAGAACTTGATTTGTTCGATTTCGTGCGGCGTTTTTGACGCATAGATCTTTTGGTACTTGTAGAGTTCGATGACTTTCCCAAAATCGTAGCCTTGTCCTTATCGGCATCTTCCTGGATCTTTTGAGCCTGCTCTTTAATGAATGACCAGATCAATAAACCAATATCGCCCAGGTTAAGCAGTTTAGACGCATTCTCCGGGGTATAAGGTTGCTCGGTTTCAACTGTAACATCACCTTCTACTTCAGCAAAAACTACACCCTTCCAATCTTCAATTAAATGAGCTCCAGCCGCATCTAATAAAAGCTCATGGTAAAGCTTTCCGTTTTCATCTTTTGCCATGACATTATAGCCTTTTGATGTAATTTGATTGCCTGCTTTCTCTAATGCAACTTGAAAAGGTTTATAGCCTATACCACGAATTTTAAACTCTGCTTGTCCAGCTGCAGTTTCAAAAGTACACCACTTCGATACTTCTGAACTTCGTACAATTCCGACTTTTAAAGCCATATCTACCTCGAATATTTAGGAATAAAAAAGCCCATGGGATTCCACGGGCTTAAGGTTTAGTAGTTTGAATTAAACAAGTGCACGCACAATCGTTGGGGCTGTTCGTACTTGAGCAAAGTTGATATCTAAAGTGATGATGTCATCACCACCGCCGTCTGGGTGATTTGCTTCCATAACTTCCAACTGAGGGAAATTGAATGAGTATTTACTGCCTTTGCTGTCTTTAATATCGAAAGCCAGAGTGAATACATCACGAGTTTTGATCGCATCAATCCACCCTGCAGCTGTAGCTGAGAACATGAAGGAAGCTTTCACTTCAATATCCATCATCTTCTCTAAGTAAAACTCTGGTGTGTACTTGCCAGAACCAATACAGCGGATTGCTTCAAGATTGTTATTAATCGAAAGCGTAAGCGATTGCATGCACGCCTTACCTTGAGTTGACTGGCCATTGACTAGCAAGTTTTCAACGTTTGGCATGCTAACCAGTGGTCGCGTTGAAGCAGCAACTGGGTTCACAACAGGACTTGTAGTTTGTCGTGTGAATGAGCTACCTACTAAACCAAAGTTACCTGTGATTTTCCCAGTAGTTTGAATAGTGATTTCACCAGTATTTACCTGAACTCCACGGTAAATAAATACCTGCCCCACATCTTCAAAAACTTTTACTAGCGTTAATGACTTACGGACAGTACCGCCAATAGTTAAGCTATTTGTCGCCCAGTTATTGAAGGCTAAGGCACTTAGGAATAAGTCAAAAGTACCAAGTGACAATTCAAACTCTAACTGACCAGCTACTTCAGCTTCAGTAACTACACCGCCTTGACGATAGCGTGAATCAACCACCTCACTGCTTTCTTCAGTGGAGACGTTTTCTGATAGGCCATCAGTTACACGGCGAACTGTGTACCAAATTGGGTTTGCTGGAGTTGTTCCTAAAACTGCTTCTTCACAAGCATATAATCGAATTTTTGCGCCTGAACTCATTTTTAGTTCTCCAAAATTTAGGCATAAAAAAACCCGCTTCAAGAGCGGGTCGTTAAAAATAGAGGGCGTAAAAAAACCCGCTAAATTAGCGGGTCCTTACTGGGTTTCTTCTGAGAGATCTGGCGGAGCTATACCAACCATGGCGGCAGCTACGGCTTCGGATAAATTGGTTGGCTGAAATTCAAAAGGTGTTTCAGTTGTCGGTGGCTCTGGTTCAGGCTCCGGTTCTTCATGCAAACGAATATCAACCCAGCGTGTTTCTGGAACATCCATAGGAATTTCTAAATCAGCTACGACTGCAGCAAGCTCAAAATCAAATTTACGCTTGTAGGTCTTAATCGAGATGTCACCATTTTCCAATGTGTCATAAACCACAGCAACGATCGTGTTTCCATTTGCGTCTTTGGGTACTTCGATGTACCAGCCTTCCTGAGCAAAGCCTAAAGAGCCTTTAAGTAAATAATCGCCTACATCAACTTTCTTAAATTCAATCGGCTGTTTTTCTGCATCACTATTGAGTTCGATATGGTCGTTAAACAACTTAACTACTGGTGAGGCTGATTTTAAGAATCCGTTTGCATCAACTGATGTATTGAAGCTGGTCTTTAAATGCCCCCATGCTGACCAAGCATCAGATCCAGCACCATATCGATATGACATTTGGTGCCCTTGCACACCTTTGAAGAGTTGCCATGAATAAGTACCGATTGAATCATTGGCGTGGTAGCCCATCAATGTCCCATAACGCATAGGCATATAGAGAGAGTTTGCTGTACTCCCGCCTTGCCAGTCACCATGTGAAATGTTGGCAAATCTATTAAGCCCTAAAACAGACACCCAATCGGAAACGAGTGTCTTATTAAAAAGCGAAGCAACCACATTTGCTGAATATCCCAATGCACCAGCATCACCCAGACCTAATGCAACTTTGGCATTAATTGCAGTATTTCCACCGGTACCGCCTTGTGCGATTGAAAGAACCGTAGTTAAGCCTTTTAACTCAGTAATATCACTATTCACCCCTTTTTCAGCTGCTCCGAGGTTTGATCGAGCATCTGCTGCAGTTGTTGCCCCAGTACCACCTTGAGAGATAGCTGCTGTACCAACTACTTGAGAAAAGTTAGGTGCCAGATTGGGAATGCCAGAAGCGAATGGCAGCATGAATTGCCGCTTACCTTGGGCCGAGTTCAACTGGAACGGCCGATGGTCCCAATTAAATTTAAATACAAGATTTGCCATTATACTGTTACTCCGTCAATCACTTGGAAAGTCAAAGTTTCGGTATGTTGAATGTTGCCACTCACTACCGCTTTAATATCCATTTGGCATAAGCCTACTGGCCAAGCTGCCGTACTTACGCCAGATTTCACGTTAAGCCAACCTTTCTGTGTGCTCTGGCTTAATGCTGCACAAGTCAATGTAGCTACCACTGCTCCATCAGCTAAAGATTTAACTTGCGATGTAAACGTGTAGCCTGTCAGATCGATTGCACGGCGAACATCATCCGGTGGATATTGCAAAGCCTCATCAATATCGACGAGCTGCAAATTTAGATTGAATGTGTCACCACGCTTAAAAACAAAATTGCTCATAAGTGATTCCTGTAAAAATAAAAAAACCACCAATGAGGTGGTAGTGAGTAAAACTAAAAAAACCGCCATTAGGCGGTTTAAATTAAATATAGTTTGAGTTTAAATTTTCTCTTGGATTAGTTTTTTGCAACGCTCTCTTTCAATTTCCGAAAACTTTTCTAAGGATTCATATGTATTTAATTCACCCTTAACCGGAGTTTTGTAAACGGTTCCAATGAGATTATCAATAATCTTTTTCTCATTCTTTGTAAGCTTATCAAATGGTAAATCTTTAATAACTTCTTCTTTAGAAAGTCCTGATTGACGTTGAGTCATCAAGATAAACGCCATATCACCAATCGTATTGCAATTATCGTCTCTTACGACTTCTGCTTTGACATTAAAAGTAAAGAATAGAAAAATAAGTGGAATTAGTTTTAGAAATTTCATACGTATATTAATTCACCGTAAATCCAATGGTCACATTGTATTGCACAAAATCAGCATCTTTACCAACTTTAATCGATTGACCATTCAAACATTCTAAATCATCAAAAGAGAAATGTTCAAAATGAGCCAATAAAGAATCACCGAGAATCGTTAGTGCTTTTTCTCCCACATGAAGTCGATCAAAACACTGAACCATAATATTACCGGTACGACGGTTACAAGGCTTATCTGCTACACCTGAAGTAAAGCTAGCACCGCCTGCAATGGTTAGACTACACCATAAGCCTTCCTTTGGCACTGTAAAGCCTGGTGCATTTGGATACTGGATTCTGTCCTGGGCAATACCTGTAAAGCTTTGCATTCGATTGATAATGGTTTCCCTTGTTTGCTCTAAAGTCATTGCCATTTTAACCACCGTACTTTTGAGAAATATAAGTAAACGTGGTCTTGTAAATACCTTGCGGTGCTTGATTAGACCAACCATCATCTAAGCGTTCAGCGTATGCTTTATTGTTTTGTATAAAGACCAGATTACCCAGCTTAAACTTAACGGCTTGAATAGCTGCATCTTGCACGGCATTTGTTTCAGGTCCACGCACTCCATAGTCTTCAGATCCAATTGAAACGATATGAGAAGCACGATAAGCGCCAGTATCAACAGGACTTGAAACAACTAAAGATTGAACAGCATCCATGGTAATTTTCTTTACCTTTTCCTCTGCCGTTTTAGCCACATCAAAACTAAAATCAGTTGGCTTTTTCCCCTTCCATCCCATCATTTACCTCGCTTTCTTCATACATTTCAAAAAGGTCTTGAGCGATCGCTTGAATCGAATATGCTTCAAACTCTACACTTGGCTCGCGCTCACTCATTCGCCGTTTGATTATTTGCCAGATATGAACAGCCTCGTGTAAAAGCAATCCATAAACTTGTATTTGGTCCTTATCCGCTGTATCTCCAATTTGGACAATTGCATATGCGCCATCTGAATAAGAACTAACCTGAGCATCCGCCCCCATATCTAAAAATTGATCAGCATTGCCCATATCTTCAAATAACAAATCCATATGTATTTGATTTCGAGCAAGAGCATACTGCACATGTTGAAATGGTGATATATGCCATAAAGGTACGTAATCTGTACTTATCATTTAAACTCCTAAATTACAGCTAATAAAAAACCCACCAAAGTGGGTCTTTATGGAAACTTTCTTTACAGATTAAAACTTTTACTCTTTTGATGAAGTTGAAAAATGTCAATAAAATGAATATCCATTAATTCATCTCGGATTTCATTTAAATCTTTAAGAATTTTATATCGAATATTTTCTCTCATATTCTTTAAAACCTCTTCATCAGTTTCGTGAAGCAAATATTGGTAATGTGAAGAAATATCTCTAAATTTTTTATTTAAATCCAAGAATTTTTTAATTAACTCATCAAGATTATTCATGTAAATATTAACTTCCTCTTTATATCGTTTTTTATCTAAAATATATGTGTAGGGTGTAATATTATTTAGCTGATTTACTTGCAAATTTACTTCACACTCTAAAATTTCTTCATTAAAAATATTATTTCTTAAAATTTTCGTAGAGTTGAGTAAAATATTTAATAATACATTTATTTCCTTATGAATTGCTTCGCTTGTATTTTCAATTTTTATTGCACTATGTTGGTATCTCCAATCTGTAAAAAGTATAAAGGCTGCTACAGGAGCAAGAAAAGCTGCAGCTATACTTAGTGCATCTTTTAAAACTTCATATGTCTTTTTATGATCAAAATGATAAAAATGCATAGGATAATCGCTTAATAAAAAGAAACTAATTACCAAATATAAAAGCACTCCTCCCAAAGTCCAAAAAACTACCTTCTTTATTTTAACTTTTAAATCATCTTTAACCATATAGCCCCCTAATTTAGAAGGATATTAGACCAAGTATTTAAACCTTCCTCAACTGACATTTCCAAATAGTAGAGGCAGGATCCTGTTGAATGTGTTTGACACGAAAAGTACCTAAAGGTGTAACCCACTCATCTTCCATAATGGGCACCATTGTCACTTCATTTTGAAGCACGGTCGCTTTCTTATCAGTGGCCAGTACTCCAAGGGTTTGGATTTCATATTGACTGTATGAGCCAAACAGAACGCCACGGCCAGAATAGTTTTCTTTAACTTCAACATAAGTTTCTGTCTTAGGATCCCAATTCTTTTTAGACACCCGCTCACATGTAAAGGTATGCACGGCGTCAGCCAAATCTTCATTAAATGCTTCAGCAATTTCCGCCTGAATTTCGTCACGTAAGCCCATTAGATTTTCCTAACAATAAAGACGTGTTTCCGTTTGCAATATGGTTTGATCAAATCAAGAATAAATTGCTCACTAGCACTCAATTTAATTGATCCGTCCTGGTATTCCTTTTCAGTTTCTACCGTATCTGCCTTCACTTTCTTGCGCTTTAGTGCCTGTTCTTGACCTTGATATATTTCACCCTTCATGATGCCTTTTATGACTTCAAATGAAGCAGTTTTAAGAGCTTTAGGGACTGTTGTTACATCTTCATAAGGCTTAACATTACGCGCTAACAAGTAAGCTTCTGACTTTTCTAGATAGTCAGCTTTATCACCGTCAGATAAAGCATTAAAGCCTGCTACACGTTCAATTGCTTCTTGTTCAGTGATAAAGCTCATAGATTATTCCTTAGGAAGTAATGCTAAAAGTTCGTCTTTTTTAGCACCTGGTTCAAATGCAATACCTTTTTCAGTTAACACAGCTCGCAGCTCATCAACTTTAAGTCCTGCATAGTTAATTGGTTGAACTTGGTCATCACCAGTCTTTTGATCACCTTCAGGGTTTTGGTTACCTTGATCTTCCTGATTGTCACCATTTGGCGTTTGTTTTCCTTCCCTTAGCTCAAGCTCAGCAATACGTGCTTTCATTGCCTCTGGATTATTCTGAAAGGCAATAAACTCACCTTTCAACGTTGCGAGTTGTTCTTCCAGCTCATCAATTCTGTCTTGTGTCATTTGTTGTCTTTCCCGTGCACGGTTAAATGATGAAAGTCCCATTTGTTAATCTCCAAAAGAAAAGGCGGATAAATCCGCCCATGTCTTTATTTAATTTTGTGCTTAAACGCCACAATACGAATTTGTTTAGGATCGTATACACGCTCCCAGTTAGTGCCAGTTGCGAGCCCAGAATTTTTAGGTGCAATACCTGTTGAGCCGGCCCATTTAATACCACGTGGATGCAGTACAAAGTGACGGCGGTTAATCAGGATATCTACACCAGCAAGACTATCGCGATCAGTTTCAACCGCATTTGGTGCACCAATATCTTGGAAGCCAACAGCACCTTGACCAAATAGGAAGGAAGTAAATACATCACCATCAACAGGCATGCCATCATCAACAATCACACGGCGATCCATAAAGGTTTTGTAGAGCAAAACCCCATCAGCATCACGCACGGTTTCAATCAACCCCTGCTTAGATAAAGCTGACATAGTGAATGAATGCATTGAAATCGCCGTTAATTTATCGACCGCATCGCCAAGCTTATATGACGCATCAACAAAAGAGTGACCATCAATAACCGCTGCGGCCCCTACGCCAGCTGAAATATCATGTACGTTACTTGCCATACTTGCAGCACCAAAAACACCTTTGAGGGTATTCACGGTAAAACCCTGAAACTCACGTGCCCAGTAATCTGCTACCAGATCACCAACCGCGCCGAGTGGGTCGTCACCAGATAATGCCTTTGCTAGATCATTAGCACCCCATGCCTTACCACGAGCATGAAGAATTGCAATATCTTGACCTGATGTGATGTTATTTACAGTTAAAGGGTTTTGATCAGAGAGAACTTCAGATTCACCACTTAAATCGTTCCAAAAAGGAATATTTACAGTAGTACCGCCCTTAGTGCCGAAAGCGACTTCTTCATCAAGATCCCCAACAATACCAGACTGCCATAAGGCAGATTTCTCAGCGGTTTTGTTTAAAACATACGGAGTGAATAACTCAGGTACGATTACATCAGCAATTTTGGTATCACCCATTAGGCTTTACTCCTTAAAGTTTAATATTGTGTTTTGCAGCTAGTTCTTTAGCTAACTGCGGATTTTCATTTCGCAATTGTGCCAATTTGGTTAAGTTCACCGAACCATCTGGTTTGAGAATGTCGACCTGACCTTTTGTATTGGCACTTCCAGGTGCCCCCATACCATTTGCTTTAGGCCAGTAGTACGGCTTTTGCTCACGTAGAGATTCAACCCACTCTTTTGGGGTCTGCGGTGTTTGGCCATCTTTGCCAATAATCACTTCGCCGTTTTCATCAACAGCAACAGCTTTGCCACTTTCATCTAATGCAAATTTTGTTTTAGCTAAAAACGCAATGTCTCCTGTTGCTTCAGGTAGTGCTTCAAGCTCTACAGCTGCTTGAATGATTTGCCCTTGGATTACTGAATCTTTGAACTTATTTGCATAAGCTTCAGCTTTATCGGCACGGTCTCTTTCGACTTTAAGTACCTTTTCATGTTCTTCACGCATCTTCTCGGTACGCTTCTGGATCACTTCGGTAATTTTGCCTTCAGCAATTAGCTTGGCTTCTTCATCTTGATCAAGTTGAGCAAAGACTCTTTTGACGATCTCAGGGTCAATCCCTTCGAACTGATTTTGAAGCTCCTGAAGTTTTCGCTTTGCATCTTTAGCGGCATCACGCTCACTTTGAAGTGCAGTTTTCAAACCCTTAGGATCTTCATAGCCGTCTAAATCGAGGCGAAACTTCCCGTTTTCCTCAACATATAAAGCGCGGTGCTCTTCTTTGATTGCATCAAGTGAATCAACAATAAATGGCAATGACATGTTCAAACCTCTCGTTTGATTTGGATAAAGCCTTATCTCAAGGCATTAAAAAAGCAGCCCTAAGGCTGCTCACTTCTCAATTAAAAAATTTAGTAATTGACTTGATTATCATTACATCCGTTAAAACTTATTTTTTGTTTAACCTCTCTTAACTCATCATGAATTTTCGACAGATTGGAATCAACACTTACCCCTTGTCTCTTCATATAAGTTACATACTCTTTTGGATATTTAGTTACTAACTCATAAAATTTAAACTCATTCATCAAAGAACTGCACTTAAGACGCTGCGATTCAATTTTTTCAGCTTGAGTTAAAATCTTACCTTTACTTATTTCTTTAAATCTTAACTCTGCATGTTGAGCTATATTGCTCTCTTCCATAATCTTTAAATATTCCTTTTCAAAGCTATCATTTTGACCTGCAAAAATATTGCTTGAAAAAGTTAGACTACATATTAATAAAATTCGTTTCATTCTTATTCCAGCTTATAATTTTAGAAAACTCTTAGTCACACGGATAATCTGTATCTTTCAATAGATCCTTCATCCGTAAATAGGATTCTTGCTGCTTATCATGAAATTTTTTTATATCCTCTAATTTGGATTCGTCCTCAATATTATTTTTCTTCATTAACGCTTTATAATCTGAAAAATTATTAACTACAAAATCAAGTTGAGTTACTCTAGTTTTAGTTAACTTGCACCAACTACTTTTAGATTTAATCTTTTCAGATTCTGGTACTTTCTGATCATCATAATTTCTAGAATCAGCAGCATTATTGATAATAGCTTTTGTAAGATCATTAGTTAATTTTTGATACTTTTTTTCAAATTCTTCACTACTTAAAGCAAAACAATTGCTCGCAAAAGTAAGACCTAATATAAAGCTTAAAAATTTCATTATAATTTTCCTGAATCAATTTTAGCTCCAGCATTATATCTATTAAAAATTAACTAATAACATCTTAGTAATAAAAAAGCAGCCTAAGATGCTATTTAAGATTGGATGACGCTTAAGTATCAAATGTCTAACTTTTGATTCACTCATAAGCCAAACTCAAAAAATGACAAAAGCGCCGTTTGGGCGCTTATATAGGTGAAAATTATGTCTTGAGTGAGTTTAAGATTGCCAGTCATAGGCGACAATTACTCACAGTTAAATCCAGTTCCAACAAGGTCTTTTTTCAAATTTGAAACGAGAGTTTGTTGTTCCTGCTGTTGTCCACTAAGATAATTTTTATCTAGAGCCTCTGCACCATCAATAGATTTATAAAGCTCTTTAGTTTCCTCTAAATTGTCTTTTAAAAACGTGGTAAGGTTTAGTTTCGCCTGAGCAGCTCTACATAAATTATTTTTAGCTTCTAAATCTTGAGTAGCCTGTTTTACTTGACCAGTTGTAGGATCAAAAGAATATGCATTTGCCATTGCTGACTCCAAAGCTTCAGACAATCGATCATATTCTTTAAGATATTTTTGACTTGGTTCAGCTAAACAAGTGATGGAAATTAGAGTTAGACATACAAAAGCTATTGTTTTCATATTGTATAAATTCTGATGTTTTAAAAAATATAACATAAGAAAAAATTACAGACCCAACTCTTTAAAGGCTTTTTCATCCAACTTTCTTAACTCATCTAAGCTATATAAACGGCTTTCAGGATCAAAGAACTTTTCAAAATCAAATTTCCCTTCTTTATAGAGTCTAAAACGCTTTGGACCCAGCCATTCTTTTTGAAAGAAGTCATCTGTTTTCTTAAAGAACTCTTTGAATGAGGTGTTTGCATCCAATTGACCAATGAGTTGGCTACGCTCCTCTTTAGGTATGTCTTTAACTTTCCGCTCATCCATGACAAACGGACGCTCTCCTACCAGAAGCCCATCTTTCTCAACTGGTACCAGAATGCTTCTGCAGTGTGGATGTAAGGGCGGCACCCGTTTTACTGGGTCATCAATTTTCCAAACGGTACCATCCAGCGAGGCACATAGTTTTGATGTTCTACCATCCAATGTTGCTACCAGCTTTACGTATTTAAAGCCGATCTGGTTAAAGCTACTGAGGTAAGCTTGATTAGCAACATGACTCCTAACTGTTCTTACCGTCCGATCGATATCAGACTTACTGCTGGTTAAGATGCCGTCTTCATAATTAAGGCGTTTAGTCCCACTGATGCGCTGAACAATTTGCTGATTCGTTTTACCTGAACTAATCCCATCCCGAATCGCATATTCAACCTTTTGACGAGCACTTTCAGCCAACTTTATTAAAAGGTCGTCGACCAAGGCCCCGCCTACTAAAGGGACTTTTTTAGCCGCCTTATAAAGCTTGTCACCATTGGGCTGTTTAATCTTTCCGCCGTATAGTTTTGCCGTGTAGTTAGCCTCATATACCGCTAATGCTGTAGCAGAAACCGCGAATGCTTCAGGTAATGAACTATTAATTGCCGTAAACCACTGAGAAATTAAATCCCGAATCTCTTTGAGGTTTGTAGTTGTATTTTGGCCACTTGCAAGTGCCACCTTTTCAGAATCATTTAACTCATCCAACAAATCTCGAAGCTTTGCCAGCATCAAGGCTGACTCAGCATTAAAGATTGTTAATAATTCATTTACTGATTGAGAAGAAGTTCGATATAAATATGCTTGATGTTGTGTAAGTACTTCTATCAAGGTTTTATCTTTTGAAGTCATGTCTCACCTCTACAACGGCATACTATCCCGCTCACTTTCAACACGCTTCAACTCTTCCTTAAAATCATGAGCTGGTAACTTCCCAGTAGCGATATATTCCCAATACGTCTGAAAAGAGTTCTTTCCAGAAATAGCACCTTCATAAAGCTGCTTAGCCAGATTGATATCGTATTTCTGGACAATAAACTCAGGCTCTACCGTAAAACTAATTTTAGAAGGATCTAGTTTTAGCCACTGAGCCGCATATTTAATGGCTTGTTCAATAGCGGCTGCTGCACACATCACAATACTGTGTAAGCTCGCATGCTGATCATCCTGACGTGCACGGCGGGCTTCGCCTGATTCTTGTGTATTCGTGTCTACAACTTTTGCCCCAGCTTCAAGTGCTGCATTTTTTTGGGAATCCATTTCCTGTTTGGTTAATTCAATCCCATTACCTGAAATTTCCAAATAACCGCATTCAGATTCACCAGGAAGGCTCCAGACAGCCATAACACCAGTAACACTAATATCTGGATCATCATCATTGTCGATGCCATTTATCCAAGGTTGTGGATGTGCTGTGTGATGAAGCGATTGGAAGTAATCGGCACTAAGCTGGTAATGCTTCAGTGCTGCTTTTGCCATGGTTAAAAGAGGTACTGTGCCAACATCTGGCGAATTATCAGTGGTACCGCAGAAAACAAAAGGCGTGAACGATAACTGATTACCGCCCAATGTAGGCGTTTTATCTTCTTCACTAGAGCCATCAAACAAATGAACTGCTAAAGCCCCGTCAATCATAGATAAAACACGGTGGACCGTTTTAGTATCATGGCCAAACTCATCTTCACTATTATCAAACTGCTCCTCGAGCACTAATAGCTTCAGATCCTTACGTCCACCGATACTGTTTTCTTTCCAATTGATGATAGATAAAGCGTCATATAACGCAAAATATGGAACACTTTTATCATCGACATCTACCATTAATCCGCAGCGGCCTAATACCAAGAGCTCCAGACAAATACGAATAAAAAGCTGTTTTAATCCAAATCCATCATTAGTTGCATTATCAATCAGTCCTTTGAGCAAAGAGCTTTCAATCACAATATTCGGGTCCAGCTTCGAGACTAGACCAATCATCGTGCGTAATGAGTCTTGAACCCATAAAGGATACTGAGCGCGACTAAGATAGGCTTTATAAATCTCTCCAGTCGTATCTCCCTGCTTTTCTGCCTCAATCATGCCAGCTGATTTAGCCAAGTATTTTGTTTGTTCCTGTTTGATTTGCTCTTCACCAGCAACGGCGTCGCGCATAATCAACCAGCTTTTTTGTGCAGCAATATACTGCGGATGTTTATCAGTAACTGCCATAAAAACACCAATAAAAAAGCACCTGTAAAGGTGCGTTGTTTAAGACATCCCGCGAATCCTACGTACTCCGACAGATTTTTTGTCGATCGGGAATAAATAAGCGATTGGATATGTACCAGCATCATTCATATGGTCAAAACCTGATTTTTTATCAGGTTGTCCATAATCATCGTAAATTTGTCGCTCTAAACATTTAGCGAAGTGCGGGCATTTGTTTACATTTACGAATAGCCTGCGCTCAGAGAAAGTATTGCAGAGCATGCCATTCATTGAATTGATGCGATCTTTAACAGCAGGGTTTCTATTATTCACATGAACTTTAAATCCTGCTTTTCTAAGCAAAGCTAGATCCGTTTCACTTGCATTGCTTGACTTCCGATTCTCACCAGAAGCATCTGGATAAACTGCAATTTCATGATTTGGGTATCGCTCCTGAATAGCCTCAATCATTGCTGGGGTATCAAAGAGATTCGCGAACTCATCAACAGCATGCATCTGCTCACCACGTCGAATATATACAACCGCAGCCATTTTGGTTACGTTGAAGTCCATCCCCACATGAAGAACATCATTTGTTTGAACTGTTTCAGTCGATGCGCTTAGCAAACGATTAAAACAGTAAAAGATAACGCCTTGGTAACTTTCAAAGCTTGCCTCATATTCCTGGCTAAATGTCTTAGGATCCATCTTGCGCTTAGCAACAATGATCTCTGACTCAGGAATATTTCCACCTTGTAATGAGGTATAAGAAAAGCTTTTACAATCTGGTTCATGCCCCGGCTGACCATCCATGAAAGTGTCATAACAATGGTTGAAACCCTTTGGTGTTCCAATCCTTAATACATGACCACCAATCCGTTGTTCTCCATTGACTACATACTTACACGTAGACAGCATAGGGCGAAGTACTTCTTCCCATGCTGCCCATTTACAGTCTGCCCATTCATCAATAATTAAGAAAAATAAGCCAGATCCACGAAGGTCATCATAATTATCCAGCCCAACAACACGAATAACATGGCCACTTCTTAAAGTGATTGAACATTCAGTCTCATTCGGCTTGCCTGCTCGCCAGGATGCGGGAATTGCTTGTTTTAGCCGTTTCCAGAAAACACGCTTTGCTTGCTTAAAGGTAGGTGCTGCATACCAAATCTCATCCTCGACAGAAACATTCCATTTAGCTGCTAATCTGGCCGCCCTTCGCATTTCTGCTTTAGCCAAGAATGTCTTACCAAAACGTCGACCACAAACAGCATCACGGAAACGGGCTTCTTTTTGCCAGCCCCATAAATAGATATTTGCTTGTTTAGGTGTTAACTGAACTGAACCTTCAGGAGGATTAAAGAATTGACTCATTTGGTATCTCCTCATCAGGATTCAGCACAAGCTTGTAATCCTCTTCAGGTGGGCGATACTCTGGTGGATTCACTTCACGCTGTAACTTTTGAAGCTCAAGCTTTTTAATCTCAAGCTCTACTTCAGCTTTTGTTTGGCCTTCTTCATTAACTCTACCCTTGCTTGCCTGATCGCCTTTCTTGTCATAAAACCCTTTGGTGATTTTTTGCATCTGGTCGAAGATCTGGAGTGTCATTCTCACGTTATTTTTTTTGGACCAAAGCAGATCATTCAGAATTTTCAACTGGACAATGTCATTTACCCCACTAATTTTATTAAGTGGCTGTTCAAGATACTCATCCCGAACTTTCTCAAAAAAATCTTTAAATTCCTTACTTAAATCTCGACCTGCAACTTTAGTTGGATCGTAAGATTCAACTTGTTGACGTGAGACTTCAATATCAAATTCTTCCTTGACGAGTACTACTGTTTCTTGAGGGGTATTAAAAACAGCAAGTGACTGCACAATAAAGAGTTTTTGCTTTTTGTTTAAAGTCGCCATTTCTCTCTATCCGTCAAGGTACGTCAAGGAAACATGGCAAAAAAAATGAGCCAAACGGCTCAACTTATTAAACATGTCCCACAGCACTTGGAAATATTTACATCTGATACAAACGGCGCTTGCTTCGCCACTTCAATTAGTCGCTTCACGCTTTCGTCCGCTCCCCATCTTTTTACTACACCAACAAACTCTTCAACGTCATGGCCAGCTAAATAATGTTTTGGTAATCCTGTCATGTCACTGTAAAGAGGCTCGCCGTCTTCATCACGCTCAACGCCGATATGATAAAGCTCATGTTCAATTAAAGCGCAAAAGTCTCGATCTGTAGCTTGCTCACAGTAACTAGCATCAATAGTAATAAGATAAGTTGGCACATAACCAAACCAATCACGCATCTGCTGCTCTTGACGAGCTTTCTTCCACCCGCCTTGATTGAACATCACCTTTTCGCATTGACCTAGAACCATACGCTTTTTAGCAACACATGCGGATGAAGCCCATGCACAGGCTAGAAACTCTTCATTATCATGAAGCAGCTCAGCAATATGATCGTGATCGGGGTTATGCAGCGGCCCACCAATAGTTAAAAAGTTTATGATCACCCAATGCATTAAGTCAGGTGCTGGAGCCAATCTAATTGCTTCATCCTCTTCGGCTTTATCAATCAAGTCCTGAGGAGGAAATGGTCTGATCTGATCCATTTTCAGTTCTCGCTAATTCGCTTTTAATCCAATTGATTGCATAACCTGATTCAATTTGATGAGGTTCAAGACGCACAAATACATAACCCCGATCTAGAGCTAGATCATATTTACTCAGTGCGTTTGCTATCTTTGTGCTACTGCGGCCAACGGCCCAAGGGCTACCAGGAATTTCTATAAGAAGATTCAATTTCACAATATAAAAATCGAACCGCCAATTTTTTGTTGATTCAAATTGAAATTTTCGTCGATAACCAATTAGATGCTCTTCTAGTTCTTGAAATAATGTTTCTTCAGCTTCTAAATAATTTTGTTTTGCTTTTGGCAATGGTCTGCTTTTAGGTTTAGTTCTTGATTCTTTTTTCCGCGTAAGCCAAAAATAATCTTTAACATCCATATTTCAACCATAAAAAAACCACCATAAGTGGTGGTTTAAAATTAGGATTTATTTTTTTGGGAAATTATATAAATCTAAAAAATGGAAATTATAAGGTTGATTAAATCCTCTTTCCTCTCTTAAAGTTTTGATAATATTCACACTATTAACCGCAGCATCTCCAGATTCGTCATATTTTTCCACAAAATTAGCTATTTTTAATAAATATATTCGTGAATAGCTCATATAAAATTCAGGCATTCTATAATCAGAAAGATTTTCATGAATAGAATCGGAACCAAAATATTTCTTTAAAACTTCTTGCATTTTTACAACTCGTTTATTCCAGTTTTTAAAATATTGGTCGTGTTCAACAGGAATATTGGTTGTGACTATACTTGTACCATGTGCAAGTAGATTTCTTAAAGTAAATAATGAATCTAAAATATTTATAATTTCTTTCCTCATAATTTCAGAAGTTTTTAAATCAAAAATTATCGAATATTCGGTTAAGAGTGAAGCAATAGAACTATTTGATTCAATATTAATTTGTTTTGAAACTAGCATTTTTTGATAATTATTATGAGTATATCGCCCCTCTTGATTCCCTATCTCAATATATTTATTAATTTCATTTTGAATATATCTAGCTAAAATTTCTCTCAATGTCCCTTCAACAATTGCTGCATTTAAAGACAACATTGGAATGGAATGTTGAAGAATAGTGTTTCTTTTGAATGGGGTTTTAGGCTCTTCTTCTCGAGAAAATTGAAAAATATCCTTTTTATCAGCCACATAATTAAATCGCTCATTAATCTCTTTTAATCTAGTGATAAATTTTATTTTCATTTCTAAAGAAATTTGATATTTATCACTATGTTTATTATATCTGTTAAAAAACAACCACAAATCGTAATCATTATATACAAAGTAACTGCATCTAAATCTATCAATACATGATGGAATTATGCCTTTCCGAGTAGTAATTTTGCCACAATATAAAAAAGCAAAATATTTTTTTTCTATTCCTGAATTCTTCCTTTTTAATAGTGTATGAAAATCTCCCCAAGATCTAAAAAGTACCGAGCTAATTTCTAGTCTTACATATTTAAATGATTCATTCATGATTGTAATTAAAACTTAAAGAAAACAAAATATTAACTTTTACTAATTTGAAAGTCACGTTTTTTAGTCCCACTTAATCAAAAGATCAAGTGGAACCTGAACTCATTACTTAATTATTTAGTGAATATCAAACAACAGGAATCACTTTAATAGACGTAGGAACCACTTCATCACTATTTTGACAAACCAGTGTGATATTGAAGTAAACGTCTTCAGCTAAAGCTGTAATAGTCTGGTTATAACGATAAATTTCAGTTAAACCATCAACTGAAGTAATCACATGCTCAATTTCAGTTGCAGACACGTATTTCATAGAATACTTAACTGGCAAGGCTTGTGTATTAAACAATGTATCTAACAATGAAAAGAAGTCGTTATTTCCATCATTAGTATTGTTATAACCAATATCTGAACCGCCTAGATCATAACTGTCAAAAGCAGTCTGCAAACGAACACCACTATGAATATTTGCAACAGAATTTAAGAAATTCTCAGCCACAACTTCGAGAGTATCACCAATATTAGCTTTAGTAGCTGCATGGTAACCGTACATAGTCATTGGTGCTTCAGGAGTACCAAAATCTAAAGGCTCACCTACTGGAGTTAAAACGCCATTAGCGTAGGTACAGTTATCCAAATACCAAGCAGATGCTGGCGGATTTGGCAGGCTAGTTACACCTATGACAGTAAATCCCGGTAATGCATTAATTGCTTCCACATTACTCAACACTTGGTCATAGCTAGTTGAATCGTCAATCTTAACTAGTACTGTATGACCTGCAGGCAAGTTTGTGTCAGTTAAAGTTTCGATTGTTGCTTTTTGCGGAGTAGTAACCATTAAGGTTTCCTCATAAAAAAAGCCCTATCATTTTTAATTAATAAGGCTTGGGTGGTAGAAACAGGAAAAGAAAAAGCCCCACTAAAAAACAGTATTCAGGAGGGCTTTACGCCGAAATCTATCCGGCAAATTATGCAAGTCGTTTTAATATCACCACTTCACCTTTATCAGAATGAAAAGAATCATTTCCCGATCTATTGAAATTCACATTATTAACAATTAAGTGATGTATTTTCGTTGTCCCAATAAATTGAGTACGAGTCTGTTGCACAAGGCTTCTAAAAACAAACATCTGTCCTATATATTCATTACCATCAGTTTTACTAACGATAACATTTTGAGATTTAAAATTTTCCCAAAGGATAGCTAATGGTTTTTTCACTTGAATGGCCTATAAAATTAAAGAAAATTTAATTTAACAAGACATCAAATATTTGTACTGTTTTCTGTTGACAGCGTAGAGCTGTTGTAGCTTGAAACCTGAATTCGTCGCTCTTTATCTAAAAAGTCATAATTGAGTATTTATAAATAAATGATTAAAATCTTTTTCAATCATAAATCTAGAAAGTAAATATATGAATTCATTAAAATGTTTTTTAGTGCTTTGGGAATTTTTAGACAAATTTTCAGGGCAATTTCAAACTATTGCAGCCTTTATTGGTTTAGCTTTAGCAATTTATGCTTTGATCTATTCAAAAAAACAAATTAGTTTTTCTCAATCAGAAAGAATGTTTGCTTTAAAATATCAAATCTCAAATGAATACTTTCAATTAATACAAAATATAGAAACCACACTTAATAAGATTGCTTATTTGCTTGAAATAGAACTTTGCGATATTAGTACTCCTCATCATCCGGAAATAGAAACAAATGTAAGATCACTTGAATTACAATTAAAAGAGGTTTCAAAAAACTTATCATTAACAAAAAATTCTTTAAATGATTTTAATATTTCATTTCGCAAGAGGAATCAAAAGATAACCATTGATACTTTAGAATATGTATTGAATTATCATATAAGAATTCAAGATTCTATTCTTAGTACTCAAAACTCTGTGAACAATATTGAAGTAACAACAAGAATTATTCAGAAAAAAGTAGCATCCTTGTATCCATAGAAGAATATGGTAATAGAAAAAAGCCCAGCCACTAATCTATATTTAGCGGGACTTATTGTGCCGTAATATAAAAGGAGGTATTTTGAGGATTATTTTATACCTTTATGTTTTAGTAAAAGAGCTTTCTGCTCATCTCGAATGTCTTTTACCTTCTGCAATTTCTCAAGATAGAAAAAATCTCTCTCTAATGCTATTTCTATTGCTATTTCTTCCTTTAAATTACCGTTCTCATCAAAGTTTTCAGGATTTTGATCTGGAAATTCTAAATAGTACTCTTCCATATCCATGACTTAAATCTCTTATATCTATCAAGATAAATATAACATAGACAATAAAATAGCCCATCGTTTGATGAGCTATTTATAAATGTTATCTTTAATCTATTTGGTGAACTGCTGTGTTGATTAAAGATACTATATCACACTGATTTATAATAATAAAATTTTTATTCAACTATTTTCTGTACAATGCAATCTCCAACAGAATTCTTTTATATGCATAATTATCCCTTATCAAAGCATAATTAAAATCAAATGCTAATTGTTTCGATTCATTAACATCTTCTATAGTGGTTATTTCCTGAGAAAAAATTCTAAGCTTTGATATAGTTGATTTAAATGCGTAATCTTGTTCCACGAAATAAGTTTCTAATGTTACATCCTTTTTAGCATCACAGATAAAAAGAGCTGAATAAAATATTTCTAATCTTTTTTTGTCTAATTCATCTATTTTATCATTAAAGTTTTTGAGCATTTCTTTAGTAGGATTAATAGGAGGATATGTATCAATCATAGCGCCCATTAATTGATATAACTCATCCGTCTTTGTGCTCATTACATTTAATAAAGCAATTGAATTCTTAGCCTCTGTTGCAATAACCTCTTTTTCTTTTTGCTTATGCCAAATTAAGTAAACAATTAACGAAATAATAAAAGGTGTTAGTACCTTAAAAATCTCTAAACTAATTTTAAAAAATGAATCCAAACCTCAAAAGCCTCATAGTTCTACTTGTTATTTAAATTATATCAGGTTGTTATTTTAAGATAATAAAAAAGCTCATCAAATGATGAGCTTATATACTAGTGAACTACTTACAATTCGAACACTATAACACGAATATGCCATAATCTGTATTTACAGTCAAGAAGTTTAATTCTCCTCTTTTACCATCTTAATAAATTTTTCAATTTGAAAATGTGGATAACGTGATTTGATAAAGGCCAAACCACATTTAATATCCTGTTGGATTTGTGAACCATATGTATCATTGCTCTTCGCAATATCCCGAATGGATTCACCCATCACATAATGCCACCAGATTGCTCCAATCCATTCCTGAACAATCTCCTCATCTATAGATTGTAGATCAATTATCAATCTATGGATTGCACGTGCTTCATTATCATTTAATTGACAGCAAGTACCCTTACGGCGAGTACACAAGCGATCTTTTAAAGTTTCATCACTCATGTACATAGCCATTAATTGCTCACGCTGCTTTTGAGTGATGCGTTTAGTTGGCATGGTTTTAACGACTTTGACCATTGTTTCAGTATCACCGTTAAGCCATGCACCAAGCTGACGACACCACTCTTCAAAACTGTATTTAGACCAATCGACCGCTTGTAAAATGTGTTGTACTGGCATATTCATTTTCATCCCACCAATTGCTCAATTTGTTTAATCGCCACGCCCGCTTTCACTTGTTCTGTACTGAACCTTAAAACTGTAAAACCCATCATTGCTGCTTCGTTGTATTTCTCCATGTCTCCTAGATAACCTTTGCCCCTCGTATGACGGCCTCCGCTCCAGATTCCGCCTTCAACTTCAATAAGTATCTTTTTTCCTGTAATTAAAAAATCTGCTCTCCATTTGCGTTTCGGATGGAATTTATATTCCTGCTCAAAATCAATCTTGCAGACTTTGAGATGTGTTGCTAATAAAACCTCCCCTACACTGGATTCCCGTGTTTGCTTTGCCGAACAACGTTTTTTATTTTTCTGAATAGGAAACAATTCACGATATTCAGCAAGGCTCATTGAACTCACTCCTCGATTGCCTCCTTGCGCGTTTGCCACCAAAGCACTACAACACCACAGATGACACTAGTTATGATTGAGATGAGCATTGCCCAAGCCAAAATTTCGAATTTATTCATGCTATTTCTCCATTACGTTTTGTTTGAAATCCAACTTGAATTAGGTAAGGCATTAATTTCTGTTGTTGCTCAGGATCTGCAAGTTTTACAGCGATACGTGCTGCAAGTTGTTCATAGCTTTCATTGCCCTCGGCATACCTACTCGCAAATTCAGGAAGTACAGAAAGTTTTTGAGCAAATGAGTAAATCTGTTTTGAACTAAGTGTGTTTGATTCCCCCTGCGAGACTCGAACACGTGTTCCAGCTTTTGGGTTTTTAGATTGTTCACGTGCTTGGTATTTGCCACTTGCGTTGATTAACCAATCTGCAAAGTGGTAATTCATGAGTTCATCGCAAAGATTCTTCTCGGCGTTGTAGAGTTCAAATGCTCGTAACTCTCGATCGAACCAAGTTGCGTTTTTGATTTGCTCGTAAGTTTCCTGATCAGTTGCCAAAAGAATTTCTTCACCAAGTTTTTTCAAACTCAACCATGTTTTTTTATTTTTAGATTCTATTGATAGATTCTTTGAAAGATTCCGTGTCCCAACGTTGGGACTCTTTAACGGAATTGTTGGGACTCTTTCATGGAATTGTTGGAACTGTTCCGTTGTTGGAACTGTTCCATTGTTGGGACTGTTTAAATCATCATTTCCCATGTCAAAGTGTACCGTTGTTGGTACTGTTTCTCGGCCCTTAACTCCGATTAAAAGATAGACTTTTACTTGCTTAGTTCTGCCTTCACGCTTGCCAGTATCGATAATAAATCCGTCCTCAATTAACTCATCAATAATTTTTAAAACTGTCTTACGGTCCATTTCTGTATCTTCCACAAGACGAGCAACACTTGGAAAGCATTCATGAGTTTCGCCAGCTCTATCAGCCAACGAAAGAAGGACCAATTTTTTAAGTGGTTTTAAAGCACCACCTAACTTTTGTTTTTGACGGGTTTTCCAAGCCCAAACTGTTGCATCTAAGCTCATTTATCCCCCTCTTCATTCATCTGAATGAAAGTGCTTCCTAAGTACCGAATACGTTTAGCTCGATATAAACTTGAAATGATTTGACCTGCACGCACCAGATAAAGACCATGTTTTCCGTGTTGATCCACCAAGGCTTGCATAAACTCATCACGTGTTACGGCAGCGTTATTTACATCACGGTTTTGACGAGCTAAATTTTTCTTACGACCATCAAGTAAACCTGAGAGAGTTCTCAAAGCCGGTTCATGCCAAGATTGATAACTTTGCTGGCGCTTTTGTTCTAAAAGTTTGTCTTTAGTCGTTTGATTTGATAAATTAGTTTGCATATTCAGTTCCTCTAGCCAGTAATTGAATGACTAACCACTCCTGTTCGCGCAGGTAGTGGTTTTTTAATATCCAAGTTTTTCCTTTTTCCCACTGATTTCGTCATGAAATAAGTCATCAACCGTTTCAATACGGTTCATCCAACTTTTAGACATGACTAAAAGTGCAGCCACCCGTTCTTTATCAATACTTTGATAATCTTTAGGTACTACTTTCAAACCTAAGCAACTCAAGAGTTCACAAAAACCTTCAATTTCTGTTAACCCATTATTTTTCTTGTCGTTTTTCATTCTCGACAAGGTACTTGCATCTACATTTAAATGTTCTGCAATTTCTACATTCTTATTTGTTGCAAGTGCCTGCAAAATTCGGGATACGTCATTTCTGGCACTTGCAGATAGATCGACTAATAATTTGCTCATGGTTATTCCTAAGCTGTTTTTGATGTACCTAAAAAGAAATCGAATAGGCTTTCGTGAGTTAATTTTTGATTGCTGGCGTCAACCATTTTTTGGATGGTTTCCATTCTTGGTCTTTTGCGTGCATGGATTAAATGAGTTTCCATATATCCATATGTGACCTCTGCCTCTTTGCAGAATTTGAGACGGTCACTCTCACTTAATCCCCGCCAATAGCTATGAAGAGTAAGCATTAATACACCTCACTGGTAATTTTATTTAATAAATATACCCACAAGGTAAATAAAATACAACCTACTAGGGTATTTATTTTTTCTACCTATTAGGTATTTTTGAGTTCAGCGCTAGAGGTGAATTGAAAAATGAGTGAATTAAAAACTATTCATGAAATTAGGCTTGGTAATACAAGGAAATTAATGAAGGAGTCAGGACTAACTCGTTCTGAATTTGCCGAAAAAATAGAAATGGCTTATGGGTTGTTGAGTCAATACATTGGAAAGAACCCAACCAAAAATATTGGTGATGAAACTGCTTTAAAGATTGAAGAAGCTTTTCATAAACCGCGTGGTTACCTTGATCAGTCTGACAATCAAATTGTAGATGCACAGCAATCAGAGGGTGCTACCAGCTTTAAACAACTCGACATAGAAGCATTTAAGAAAAAATATAATATTCCTGATAGTGAAGATGCTGTACTTTTCTCTAGTGTTATCGAAAAACCTTTAGTTATTTCAAAAAGATGGGTTCCAGTGAAGGCGTATAGTAAAATGGGGATGGACGGATATTTTACAGACATGGGGTACGATGGAAACGCTGGTGATGGGTATATTCCTACTCACACTGCCGGAGATCGTTCTTATGCAATTAAAGGTACAGGTGATTCTATGTACCCTGCTATACGTAATGGTTGGTATGTAGTCTGCGACCCAGATGCAGAATTAACACCTACTGAATTTGTTCAAGTTTGTTTAAAAGATGGTAGGTGCACAATTAAAGAATTTATTGGCATTCATAACAATGTTTTGAATCTTTTAGCAGTGAATGGAGGAGAACGCTTAACATTTGACATGGATGAAGTAGAAAGTATTACCGCTATTACAGATATTGTTCCACCAAGTCAGCACAAACAGCATCACCCAAAAGCCAATTAATAAATTTTTAAATTAAGTTAAAGAAATTAAGCCCACAACTTTGTGGGTTTTTTTAATGTCTTTTTATTTATTCCACCTACTAAGTAAAAAACAAAATCAATAATTTCACCTCACAGGTATTTACTTTATTTTACCTTGCAGGTATATTTTTCTCACAGACAACAAAAAAGCACACCGACTCTCTGACCTTTCGATGTGCTTTGCAAACTGCGAGATCAATTATGAACGTAAATACAATTCCTTTCAACCAAATCAAAGTTACGGGCTTTACAGCTTTAGTTTTAATTGCTGGTTTGGCATCTTGTGAATATAAAACAGCACAGTCTAGCTCTGCTTCTAATACCTACAACTTCACACCACAAACTCAACCTAGCAGCTATGGCGTTCAATCGGCCAAGATCGTTGGTAAAACTTCAGGTATTGCGGTTATCAAACTTGATGGCTTCAGAGTAAACGTTAGCTTTGACTTTGAAACTCATCCAGATAGTTACGGTGTACTAGGTTCCGAATTTACTGCTGTTGATGTAACCCAACTCACAATTAGTGAAATCACTGATGTAAACGGTAAGTCATACAGCGATTTCACTGATTACAACGATCACCGCAATATCAATGCCCAGCTTAAAGGCTTCATCGAACGTAATAAGTTGGTGGAGGCTTAATCATGACTAATTTCAAAAAGCACCCGGATGGCTACAAATCATATTTAGGCCGCGACAATACAGGTATTTACTCAGTGCGTATTGGTTGGATTATTTACGCATCTAATGCTAACGGCACAGTGCTTTACAAAGTAAAGGATGAAGTAAAAACGCCATTAGATGTAGCAAAGTTCCAAAAGGAATATCCAAAAGTTTGGGAAGTCCTTACCCAAGAGATCAGCTTTCAACGCAAAAAGAAATTAGCTATCGATTTGGGTAACTCTCACATCTCATCAATTGAACGCAAAGCTTATAAAACTAAGCGCGGCTTCACTGGTTCAAGATAAGGATAATTAAAAATGACAACTGAAAACACAAAAGACAACTTACATATCTGGAATGCAGTTAAGCAAACACCTACCAATTTTCTTAAAAAGATTGAGTTTGGTTATTTGAAAGGTAAATCAGATATTAACCCTCAATGGCGATTAATGGCTATGACTCAAGCCTTTGGCCCTATTGGTCATGGCTGGACTTATAGACATGTGCGTTTATGGTCTGAAACTGCGCCAGATGGAACCATTATGGCTTTTGCTGAAGTGGCAGTAAAAACCAAGATTGATGGTGTTTGGGGTGAGGAATTTTTCGGCAACGGTGGTTCAGCAATTGTTGAAGTTCAAAAAGGCAAATTAGTAGCGATTGATGAAGGTTATAAAAAAGCCGTTACTGATGCACTTGGTGTAGCTTTTAAAGCTCTTGGTGTGGCGGCTGATGTTTATCTCGGTAATTTTGATGGGAGTAAATATCTATATAACTATGACTATGCCTATCTTGAGCAAAATGCCTCAACCCCAGCAGTTCAAAATACAAATCATAATAACCAGACAACCGCACAGGGTGGTAATCAGAAGCCGCCCCGTACTCAGGACCAACTATATCAAGATGCTTTGAAAGCAATTAAAGATGCATCTGATACAAACATCTTAAATGCTGCCATTAAGAAGTTTAAAGGCTCAACTTACGAAGCTGGTATAACAAGAGCATGTCAGGCTCGAGCTGATCAAATGGGTTGGGCACCTAAAAATGCACCTCAGCAAATCCAACAAACACAGTCATTCCATCATTAATAAGGAGAGCTATTTATGAATAATTTAATTACAGCTTCAGAAGCTTTTGATGCTCTTCTAAATGGTTTTACGGTTTTATGTAGACCAGCTGGTGACATGTTGGAATTTTCCGACTTGGCACAATTCCCTGCTACAGTTTTTGCACAACCAAATTATGAGTTTTGCATCCAACGCGAAACAATAGTATTAGCGGAAATTCAGTTTACAAAGCCTGTTGAACCACATGATTTAAAAAATGGCCAAGATATCTATATTGTTATGCCTTCACACATCTTGCATACCACTTACAACTCTAAACATGGTGAGACTTGTCTAAGTGTTGGTAATGGATTTGCACAGCTTGATGAAGAAAATGCAAAGCTTCAACTTCAAGCTATAGGTAAAACTTTTGGCAATATGATTACCGATATTCAAGTTATAGACGTAACTAAAGACAAACCCAAAGGTCAAAGATGTAAACAAGTTAAAGCTGAACAAACATTAATTTCAGAAAAGAGTTCTAAATTAATTGTTGAAGCAAAACAGCCCAAAATTGTTATTACTGAACAAAGAAATATCACCACATCTAAGGATCTGTTAGTTCCAGAAACTACTGATCCGACATTAGATCCTGAATATCAAAAAAACCTTGATACCCTTCTGCAACGAGTTAGGGAATCAAAAACACCTGACGAAGTGAATGCAGTTTATCGCTATACCCGTACTTGGTCAGATAAACAAATGGAACCTCTTTTATTAGCTACTCACAAACGACTTGAAGAGTTGGAAAAAGAAAAAGCTCCTTCAAGTGAACCACCTTCTTTAATGGTTCAGATCCAGACCGCACCAGACCTTACAACGTTAGATGCTTTGGAAATAGACGTGGCTGCACGAGATCCGCAGATTCAACCTAGACTCATGGGTTTTATTAAAAAGCGTCGTTTTGAATTAGAGAATTCTTCTTCAAATGAACCTGCTTATTTATTAGAGGAACCTTTCTAATGTCTAAACAGACTACTCCAGAGTTTCTTTTCGAACCAAAGCTGCTACCCCAGCAGCTTTTCGAGAAATTCATCGTATTCAATGTGAATGCAGGCTATCGCGGAAGAGGCACACCACACGGCGTAAACCTGATTAAAGGTAATAAAGCCACCCTCACCTTGACCGATAAAGGTGAGATGAACAAAGCAGCTCAAGAGCGCTACAAGTTAATGTTATTGAAGTATTTCAAAGAAGGTCGCTCAGCAATGGATGAGTTGAATCATGAAGTTAAACGTATTTATAAAATGGTGGCGTGAATGCTAAAAGATTTGAGAAATCTATCTGATGATGAGCAGCAAGAATATTTAGATCGCTTTATCATGGCAAATGAAGAACAGAAATTCCCTCAGGAAGTTGTTGCCCTTTATCTGGATTGTTCGCCATGGACTTTAGCTAGAATGCGTTGCGATCAATCATCTATGCCATTTTCTAAAATTGGAAGACGTGTCTCATATAAGAAAAAAGACGTATTAAAGTATGAACAAAGCAAGACTGTGCTGAACACAGCACAACTTGCTACGATATAAGGCGGTTATACCGCCTTTATTTCTTTTAACCTTTCTGCCCAAACTGATTGATAGTTAAAGCAATCAATTTTTCCTTGATAAACCGCTTCGATCATATTCATTGATGCTTTCAATTCCTCATCAGGAATTTGAACATATCCACCTGTCACATCAACTCTAGGTCTAGCAGTGTGATTAAGAAGTCTTTTTGTCACATAGATATTAAATCTTAATAGGTTGCATATAGAGGCAAATGTACGACGGAAATCATGCATTGAAACGTAATACTCAACTTCCTTACCTACTCTATTTAATAGAGTATCCACCTTAGTCGCGTGCATATTCCAAGAGGTAGGCATCTTAGTTGCCGGGAAAACCCAATCGTTTTCTCTTAATAACCAGCGTTCTCGCAAAATACTATGTAAATGTTCACCGATTGGAAAAGTATGATCTGTACCGTTTTTGGTATCCCTAAAAGTTAAGGTGCCATTTTTAATATTTACATCAGTCCACTTTAAAGAACACGCTTCCTGTTTCCGACAACCTGTATACATACACATTAATACTATATCTCGATGTGTATTCGACCTTGCTGTATTTTCAAGATTCACTTCATCTTCATAGTTGAGTACTGCGTTGTAATATTTGTGAATAATGTCTTTGTGAAGGTGCCTATCTCTACTAGCAATCTTATTCCAACCTCTAGTTACAGAAATGATATCAACAGGATTGGTTTTAATAATTGGATTTTCATCTGTTGAATAAAGCACATGGATGTATTTCCATAAAGTACCTAAAAGAGATACTGCTCCATTTGCTGAAGATTCACTTATGTTTGATACCTCAATAAAACGATCTAAGACTTCCTGCTTAGTAATCTGAAAAAGCTTCCTATTACCCCATCCCAAATAAAGATTAAAGTATGTGTTGTACTGCTTTATTGTTTTTGGCCTAAAGTCATTTTTATCAATATAAATTTGAAGCGCTTCATTCACTGTAATGTCTAACGGATTAGAAACACTTTTTAATCTTGTTGGTTTTTCATATTCGTTGTTTGAAATTTTCGCGAGAATCATCTGAGCTTTTGCTCGAGCATTTGTAGCAGGAATATCGGTTGTCTTGCCAATCGTTACCCGAAATAACTCGCCTTCGTGTCGACGTTCAACGATATATGTTTTACTTTTATTGGTTACCCGAACAGCAAAACCAATGAGTTCTGAGTCTCGATATATTTTTTGACCTTTATCTGTCAATGGAATAGCATCAACATTAGATTTGTTGAGTTTCATGTCTTAAACCAGTTTTAGCGAACTTTGATTTAACCATGTTTCTCAACAGTCTACAAATAGTCTACAAGCCCTTTCCAGTCTCAATAAAATACGTCATTTTCACAACATAAGTAATTGATTTTAATAATATTTATAATTTAACAACACCCACTAGTATACTATAAAAGAAGTAGAATCCGCCGAGTCTAGTTTGGATTGTAAGTGGTTGGAACAAGTCATAAACCTTAGTATTTTCAATAGGTTAAAATTCGAGATAGTTACATATATCAAAACATCCCAACCCTGCAATTTTAACACTTTGTTTTCCAATACAAATGATTAATTTATTAATAAAAAGCATTGGCTCTAAAAGCATTTTTTATTGATAAGAAAGAATAAATAAAGACAAGAGAATTGTAATTTAATTTGTACAATCTGTTAACTTGTGTAAAAATACATTTAATATTCATAAGGTATTTATTCATCAGATGTTTTTTCTTATTTTTTTAATTTGTCTTTTTCTGTTTTTGCTTATTCTAAAACAACATTACCGTTAATCATTTTTTTACATCTAGCTTTTCTGTAAAAGCTTTTCTACGTATCTCAAATTAGAACAATTAAAAATCAAATTTATAGATAGCACTGTTTAGAAATAAATATCAAATCTAAAACTCACGGCTATTCAAATTGCCCCCCAGAAACACTCAATATAAAATTCAAAAAGATTCTTAATAAGTTACTGTAACAACTATCGTATCTGAGTAGTTACCAGGAGACGTGGAAATAGCTGTACCCTGCGGAATTTTTCCATAGACATTTGTACTTTGAGCATTGCCCGAGCCCGTTTTGGAAATGCCACCAGAGCCTCCAACCGAAGTTATCCCTCCTGTAGTGTCCCATACCGTACTATAAGTCGAGTTCTGATATAGCTGATAAGGAATATATTGACTACTACCATTTGTCATACGCCGAAAACCGCCAGCAATACGGTTATTACCATCACCTAAGTAAATACTGTATAGCGTTCCATTATTACAAGTTGTACTCACTGCCCCTTGAGCGGTGTAATCACGAGTGGCGGTGCCAATATCATTAATATTGCCAAAGTCGACATTTGATGTTGAATCTAATTGGCACAAACTCGGTACAACATAGTTAGCAGTTATAGTGGTATTACCCGAATCCCAACCGCCTCCGCTATCGCCCTCACAGACTGTGCTAGAGCTTGCTTGCATGTCCCAAAAAAGCTGAACCGTACCTGTATATGTTCCTTTAGGATATGCAATAAGCGAACCTGTGCGGGCTGGGACTTTTACATTGACTGAGTAACTAATAATATTATTTGAAGCAACCGTTCTTACGGGACCATACCAGACGTTTGAGGACTGATTCGTGGTAGAAGACCCAGCCCCACCTACAGTTGCAGTGACGGTATAAGGTAATGACACACTATTAATGGCGTTTGTGGTTCCCGTAAATACCGTTTTCATACACATATAAGCTGAAATTTCAGGAGTAGTACGCCCCCCTAAACAGCTAATCGTGCCGGAAAAGTTAATATTTGCATCACTATTAATGGTGGCAGCCGTATAGGTATACGTACTATTAGTGGTTCCAGTTACTGTACAAGCCGCATGTGCGGAGCTAAAAAATGCATATAATATAAAAAACAGCACAATTGCTAAAATATACTTTATGGCCAATGAAAACTTTTTACTCTTCATCCAAAAACTATGACTCGCAGTAGTTATCGACATACATAAGGCCCCAATTTTTTAGCACTGTATTGCTTATTTTCATACGCAAAACTAACTTGGCATGAGCCATGATCCAGAAGATTAACTTCAAGTTTGTTTTGCTTTAATAGGTTTGGAATAAATACTTCACCGTCGTAGCCAACAACTCCATCTTGTTGTCCATTAATGCGAACCGTATAACCCGGTAATAAAGGTGAATTATTTGCATCAACAAGCTTCACTAATCCTGAAATGACCTGATGAGCGCCAAAGTCCACTAAGGTTCCTTGGCGATAACCTACGAATGCTGTTTGGTTAGTGGATTTAACATCCCACTCTAAAGGTAAATATGAGGGATCAAGATAGATATGATGAAGTTGGTAAGGTCTTAAATTTGCAATTAAGAATCGACCAGTTCGATCAGTTGCTCCTAAATTAACTCCACCATTTAAAATTTGGCTTTGTGGTCCAGCATTGGTCACGACCGCGTAACCGTCTCCAATTTCATTGGCCGCAAAGATTCGTCCTGCTGCCGCAACCAACGATCCTGTCGCCGAAAGTGCAACTTGGCCATTATCGCCAAAATGGTTATATCGACCTGTCAGGTAAGCAGCCCGAGCACGGTAAGAAGCATAGACCGAGGCATTGTTGTCATTCGCATCCTGGTCACGCTCAACATAACCTCCCCAACCAAATGAACCAATTTGTGGATCGCTAAATCCATTTATTTCTTGTCTATATGTTGTTTTACCACTTTCATTAGAAGTACTTGTAATCGCATTGAGTTTAGAAGACGGTGTATAACGCAGCGCAAAGTAAATGCCATAGTCTTTGTGGTTTTCATAATCTTTATACGCTGAGCTATAAAATCCCCAGTTCTTGTTAATACTTCCGCTTAAATTGGCAGATAGTAATTTATAAGAGTTGTCGCTAAATTTAATCTGGTTATAGCCCAGATACGCACCATACCCCTCATAAAAATTATAGTTAATCCCCGCCCTAAAAATCTCATCTGCCAATGCACTGTAGCTTAGATAGTTCTGCGGCTCAGAAGTCATCTGGTTATCTTTTAAATATCTGACTTGAGACACACGGGCAAGGTCAAAGTAGTTCTCAAATACCTTGCGGTAACTGGTGTTAAACGAAATATTCTTGCTAATCCGCCCTTCTAAGCCAAGCAAAGCAGAATAGCCGTTTTCATCTTTATACTGGCTGGCGGCAAAGTCAGCATTGATCACCCCAAAACCAAACAGGTTCTTGGCGAAACCAGTGCCCAGATTTGATAAACCATCTGTTGAAGCCTCTGCACCACCACTTAAGGTCAGTGAGTTGCTATAACCGTATCTAATCGCACCTGAAGCAAAAGTCGCGTCATCATAATCGTTTGAGTACAGGCCATAGTTATAGCGTGGAACTCCGACATCTACTGAAAATTCATTAATGCCTTTGGCTAAAATCTTAGATGAAAAATAGTAAGCCTGTTTGGTCACACTCTGCTGTCCCGTTGCATCGGTAGTCACAAGTGTGACTTCATTGCCTGAAATAAATGGAAGTTGTTTAATGTCAAATGGACCTGAAGGCACAAGTCCTGAATAAATCTTTTGCTGGTTAACGTATAAATCTAAAGTTGAAGGGAGTGCGGCCGAGCCGGAAAATTGTGGTAATGCCGAGGTAACAATATCACCTCGTTGGGTGTAAGCACTCGACCACTGCAAACCTGCCAGACGCACGCTACTGCCCCAATCCGAACTATTAGAAATAAAGTCCCCTAAGGTATATATCCTGATCTTTTCAGGGTCTACATACTGCCATTTACTTTCTAAGCGCACCCACTTTTCATGGCTATAACTATTTTCATTACTGCCGTTGTATAAAACCCCGGAAGAAAAGTTACCGATTGCGCTGTTAAAGATTCCCTCTGCCGAACCCGAGAAAACATTCTCGTCATTGGTTGTAGTGTTATACAGGCTGTAGTTCAGAATAGCCGCGTTTAAGGGCTTCATTTTCAGCAAATGAGGACTGGTGAGCTGTTGACCATTTAAGTCAACCGAATAGTCCGTCAACATGTTCGAAGGAACTTGTAAGTTTAGAGACTGTTCTTTCTCAATATATTTAAACTGGATTCCTTTGAGCTCGTTAATACACACCCATTGGCTATCAGCCATATACTCATCCATTTTCACTCTTAAAGCTTTCAAGTCACGAGTGCGGATATATAACTTTCTATCTTGATCTTGGCGTACCGAGATTAAATCTGTTGAAATATTCGAGTTAATAGAAATCTTTAAAAAAAGC
>Ga0209795_10000184_pt1 | contig 57329 bp, 61 predicted proteins | sample AgamicOrMarz_FD_187166 | JGI IMG/M metagenome (GOLD analysis project Ga0209795, IMG submission 187166) | Agave microbial communities from Guanajuato, Mexico - Or.Ma.rz (SPAdes) (version 2) | ecosystem: Host-associated > Plants > Phyllosphere > Phylloplane/Leaf | place: Guanajuato, Mexico...
ATAGAATGTAAGTACATTAGTGTAATTATTAAAGAGAACAAGATTATCAGTGGCACCAATAAGAGTAGCGGCTGTTTTTTCGTATTTAGCTTGATTTAAAAACTGAAAGTTAAATTTCAAATCATTTATACCTAAATTCCCTGAGTTAGTTGTTACCTTATTAAAAGGGTCGAGGTCTGAATCTTGTGAGTAGTGAGTGTGCTCTTCAACTTCTCGCTCAAATGCATTTTGTTTGGAATCCTCTGATTGACTTACGGGGCTTTCTTTTTGGTTGTTTTTATTAAAAATAAAATAAAGAAAGCCTATAAGGAGTAGTAGCATTCCAATGATAAGGGCGTAAAACCCTAATTTACTTCTGTTCATAACATTTCTCCTTTCAAGAATGAACCAATTTTTTAATAGACAAAATTTGTATATGTGATACGATGTTACGAAGAAAGAGGGTGATAACATGTTCTGGGTAGAATTAGCCATTTATTTATTTATTATAACGTCGTTAATTTATTTTTCAGAATATTTTTTATGGATTATTTTTGCTTTGTTTACATACCGAGTTTGGTTGCAGTTATTGCCACACGACTCATTTGTTAAGATAATTCCTTTTGAAAAAATGAGTCATTATTACATAGCAATAATTATTTTAGCACTTGTTACTTATTTTTTAATCATGTTTTTTACTCAGAGTATCCCTCTTATTAAGTATCTGTTTTTATTAATTATGGCGGTGTATACGTTACGTACATATAGTATTTCTGATGTTGTATTATTTAGAGATTATTTTGAAGCACATGGTATGTGGAACATGGATTATTGGAAAGAACAAGTAAAAAGTATATTCGATGTGTCTAAAAATCCAGATGGTGTACTAGGAATATTTAAAAGGATTGGGGATGCAGTGTTAAACGTCTTTACATCATTCGCTAATTATATTAAAGGATTATAAAAGAAAATCTTTTTTTGGGATAAAAAAACGACGGTAAGTGTAGACATACACCGTCGTTTTTTATTTTTTTGGAAGATTAAGGTGGTCGTAAAAAGCTTTTTCTCCAAGCAGCATTGAAGAAAACTCATGTAGGATGGCAAGGTAATCGTTAATTGTGTAAGTGGAGTATAAAGATTCGTTTAAGACAAAGGTCTCTAGCAAACCTGTAGAAGAATAATAAACAAGGGAAGAAAAATCGTAAATTGAATTGTGTGATAGGAATAATTCACCTAGTTTAGTGCCATTTAATGAAATAGGGGTCGACTGCTGTTTCTCTTGAAAATCATGTGATAGAAATGGTTCCAATGCTTTAAATTCCATTTTAGATGTCATAAAGAAATCGCTAAGGTGTATAAAAAAATTATCAATAAGCCCATCAAAATCAAAATAAGTAAGTAAGGGAGCGTTCACACCGTTTTTAGATAACATAATTAATTGAGGCAAACCCAATTTGTTTTTCATCATATCACCGCCTTACATAGTGGAACCATACTGAAAATAAGAAAATAATCAATTTTTTCTATCAGAAAAATGGAGGTGGCGATTTGAATATTGATTCGACTACCAACAAGCAAATATTTGCACAACCTCAGGGTGCAAAGGTAAAAGACAATGGACTAGGTCCGCAGGCTGCTTCGTTTGAATCGGTAATTCAACAGACTAGACCAAAAGAAGTGGATGAAAAACTGACGACAATGATTGATACAATTGATAAGTTAAAAGCTACCCTGGAGTATGACATGTCTGTTGAAAACTTAATGGCATATAAAGGTGCTCTTAAGTCATTTGTAGATTATTACAGTAAACACGAACTTGAAGTCCAAGATGTCCTGATGACAGACCGCAGAGGAAACACCAAAAAGTTGCAAGTAGTGAAATCGTTAAACGAAAAACTCAACAACTTAACGTCTACCATGCTTGAGACTCATCTAGGTCATATGAAGATGCTGAAAGACATAGGTGAGATACAAGGAATGGTCGTGAACCTTTATCTATAAATGATAAAGTTTTTGTTTAAGTAGACGATTAAATAAAAAAGGAGGGATTGCTATGCAAATAAACAATAACCGTGTCCAACCGAAATGGCAACTTGAAATGAAAGATGTAAAAAAAGGTGCAATTAATGAATCCGCTCTAGTTAGTAAAGAGATTGAGAAGTTAGATACGGTGTCTGTTAGTAAGGATGCTATTGACATTAGTTATTTTATGGATAAACTGTCCCAAGATGAAAATGAGGTACGCTATGAAAAAGTAGATGGAATTGAACGACAAATAAATGAAGGAACCTACCATGTTACAGCAGAGGATGTTGTCTCTAAGTTATTGGGGGGGATAAAAAATGGCTCAGGAACTAATTGGGAAGTTTAAGGAAGTAAACGAATTATATGAACTAGCACTTCCGCTTGCTGAAAAAGCATTCGAGGAGTTAAAAGCAGAGAATCGAGAGCAAGTGGAGGAGTTGAACCAGGCACTATCGTTTGTTGCTTTTGAGTTGAAAACTACATTAACTCAACTAACAGAAATGATAGAAAGAAAGTGTGAGAGTTATCAATTTGATAAAAAGATTACACTATTATTAGAAAAGTATAGTGTTGGAGAAAAAGAAAAAGTGTTAGATGCTTTGCATCAAGCAATGCACTATGAACGTGAATGGCAGAAAAGTTTGATGATGTACAGGTGTCTTGCAGAAGCGAAAATAGAGACTGTTGAAACAATTTTAGAGGTATGGCGCTACGAAGCGCAAGAAGAAGGCATAAATAACAGGTTGATTAACAAGAAGTTATAAGTAAGTTTTCCTTTAAATTGAGGTGATGGGCATGACTTTCAACTATAACATTAGTTTATCAGGCTTAAATGCTGCTCGTTATGCGCTTAAAGTAACACAAAATAACGTAGCAAACGTTAATACAGAAGGGTATGCAAGACAACGTGTAAACTTAAGTCCACAAGGGACGTTACTAGGTGGTGGCGTAGAGTCACAAATTGGGTCAGGAGTTATTGCTGATAAAGTTCAACGTATAAAAGATGATTTGCTCATTCAACAAGTGCGAAATTATGGAACCAGGGTTTCCTATTTTCAAACAATGGGAGAGGGAATGAGTAATATTGAATCTATCTTAGGAGAGCTTGGCGATGGTTCAATTACAGATACTATGCAAGGGTTTTTTAACTCATGGGAAGAACTATCTAAATTTCCAAATGAAAACTCATACCGAAAACAAGTTGTAACAGCAGGTGAACAGTTTGCATTTAAGTTAAATTCAGCTGATAAAGATTTAAAAACATTCCGAGGTGAATTGGATAATAAAATCTCTGTGGATATTCAAAATGCAAACTCTCTTATTAAACAAATTGCTGATGTGAATGATGAAATAAAAAACACAAACTCTCTAGAGCCAAATGCATTGCTTGATAAGCGTGATTATTATTTAGAGCAGCTCTCCCGCATTGGAGACGTTAAAATTGTATCAAATAGCAAAGATTCCAATTTAGTCGATGTACAGCTTGGCGGAATGACAGTTGTTTCGGGAACAGAAGCGCAAAGTATCCAAGGACTCTATAATCAACAAGAAGATAAATGGGTATTAGCGGTAGGGAATGTTCCTATGAGGTTAACAGAAGGTTCAGTACTGGCAAATTTAGAGGTTCGTAACACGTATATTCCTGAAACGCAAAAGAAGTTAGATGAACTTTCAGGTGTTGTTATTAAAGAAGTAAATGCACTTCATTCCTCTGGTTATGCATTGGACGGTTCGACGGGGCATGATTTCTTCGTTGGGACAAACGCTAGCACTATTACCGTGGATAGTACAATTAAAGCGAATACGGATTTGGTGTCTATTTCGGATACATTAGGTGAGAGCGGAAATGCAGGTATTGCTCGGAAACTATCCGATTTACAAAACAATGGTATTATGCCATCAGGCCGAAACCCTGTCGAAGATTGGACGGGATTTGTTGTTTCATTTGGACAAACATTAAATGGCGTAAACGATAATACGGAAGTGTATCAAAATGTCTGGAATGATTTAAATACATCAAAACAAAGTGTACAAGGCGTAGATATTGATGAAGAATTAGCTAAATTGATGCAATATGAAAAGTTTTATCAATCTAACGCCAAGGTCCTTAAAGCAATAGATGGTGTGTTTGAAAGCCTATTAAATATGGTGTAATTCTTTTTCTAATGTGAGGTGATATACCATGCGTGTTACAAGTTTTGATAAATATAACATGAGTCAATATCGCTTAAGTCAACTTCAACAATACTCCAATAACCTTCAAATTAAAATGTCCTCAGGTAAAGAATATCAAAAAATTAGTGAAAGCCCAGTAAAAGCAAATGCATCTCTATTAGTAGGAACAGGAATTACTAAAATCGAACAGTTTCAATCGAATTTAGAAGACTTGCAGGGATACGTGCAAACGTCTGAATCATATTTAGCATCAGGTGTGGACGATTATCAACGTGCAATGGAATTGGCAGTACAAGCAGCGAATGGAACCTATAATGACCAAGATAGAGAGTCATTTAAGTTAGAACTAAATAGTTTGATTGAACATATGGTAGGTATCGGAAATAGCCAACATTTAGGGAAGTATTTATTTGCTGGTCAAGAAAATAACGTTAAACCATTAGATTATGACGGAACTACAGTGGCATATAACGGAAGTTCTTCGGTTAATAGCATTCGAATTTCTTCTAATATGGAAGTGCCTGTTTCGGTTACTGCTCAGGATGCTTTTGTGGGGACTATTCAGGCGATGATTGGACTCCGTGATGCAATTGATACAGGAGTCAGTTCAAATGTGGGACCCGCTATGAATGCTTTGCAAACGCAAGGTGAGAATTTATTAGATGCTCGTTCTGATATGGGTGTACGTATGTCTACAGTAGAAATGGTGAGTAAATCGTATGAACAAAATAAAATAGAGCTTCAAACAAAGAAATCAAAGGTAGAAGATGCAGATGCAGCAGAAGTTATTATGCAATTTATGAATGCCCAGCAGCTTTATCAAGGAACAATTCAAGCTACATTGAAAATGTATGAAAGTTCCTTGTTGAATTATATGTAATTCTGTGTATAGTACCTTATTGAAAAGGAGGGGATTATGATATGGCAGGAATTGAATCAGGTAAGTTATCCAATTATAACAATAAAATTCAAGTCTTTGGGATGGGCTCAGGTCTCGATATTCAAGGTTTAATTGATGCACAACTTCAAGTGGAGCGTTTAAAAATTGACCCTTTCTACAATACACAAGATTATTATAAACAAGAAAAAACGCTTTGGGGCCAATTTAAAACGAAGTTGTCAGACCTAGGCTCATTAGCAAACGACATTAAAAATCTGACAGATGTAAGTCAGAGCACTACCTATAGCAAAGAAGGGTTTGTAAACGTGACAGCTAAAGGAGATGCGGTAGCAGGAAATTATAATATTACTGTTCAAAAAATAGCTATGGCTCATAAAGTTATGAGTGATGCAGTCGGTTCTTCCACTTCACCGCTAGGATATGAAGGTACGTTAAATTTAGATGGGAAAAGCGTAGAAGTAAAAGCAACCATGAGTTTAACGGACATTGCCAAGGAAATAAATAAGTCAGACGCAACTGTAGATGCATCAGTTGTTGGTGGTCATTTATTCTTGACTTCACAAAAAACAGGTGAATCTAGTGCGATTAATATTACAGCCACTGGTGACGGGAAAAAAGTATCACTAAGTAGTAATACGGCAATGGATGTAAAAGTAACAGGGGATATCAGTGGTTTGAATTCTCAATATAACTTAGAAGTCCAACAATTAGCAACGAAGCAAAAAGTAGAATCGAATGTATTTTTAAATCAAGATACAAACTTAAATTACTCAGGTTCTTTCACGCTTAATGGACAAACTATCTCTGTAACTACCAATGAAAAATTAAGTGATATTGTTACGAAGATTAATAACAATGCAGCTACTGGTGTAAAAGCAAGCATTAGTAATAACAAGCTAGTGTTCGAATCAACTAGTACAGGGGCTGCAAATACGATTTCGCTATCGGATAGTACAACCTCTATTGATAGAGCAGGTGGTTTATTTCAATATATCGGAATGACAGACGGAACAAATTTTCAACACGAAACGCAAGCCGCTAAAGATGCCCAGTATACAATTGATGGCGCCTCGTATACTTCTTCATCTAATACTGCTACTGACTTACCAGGTGTTGAATTAACTTTAAAGGCAGTAACTGCAGGACCAGTACAGCTAGATGTAACAAGTGGTGGTGTAGATATTGCTCAGAGTCTTGGTTTAACTACTTCCACTGGAACGTTTAAAAATGAAATTCAGCAGGGGCAAAATGCAGAATACACAATTGAAGGTATTACTCGAACAAGTGAAACGAATACCGTTACTGATGCAGTAGCAGATATGACGTTCGAATTACTAAAAGAAACGACAGAACCAATTGATATTAAAGTTACCCAAAACAGTGATGCACTTTTAGAAAAAGTGAAAAAGTTTGTAGACGGTTATAACTCGACAATGCAATATATAAACGAATCTTCAAAAAAAGAGGGCGTTCTTCAAGGAGAAGCGTTAATGCGTAGTGCAAAAGAGATGATGCGAAGCATTTTATATGATAAAAGTTCAAACGGAATGATGTTGTACGAATTAGGTATTCAAGGAAATAGTGCAACAAAGGATGGAACGATAAAATTGGATGAAACAAAGTTTAAAACTGCATTATCGGAAAATTACGATAACGTATTGGCTATGCTGACAGGTCTAGATGGAATAGGGAAAAAGTTCGGCGATAGATTGAATGAATATACCAAAACGCAAGGAATGCTAGATATAAAAACTGATAGTTTAGACAAGAGTATTCAACGCTTAGATAAAACGATTGACCGAAAAGAAACTGCATATGAAAAATTACAAGAAAGTTTGATTAATAAATATTCAAAGCTTGAATCCTTAATGTCTGCTTTAAATAAGCAAAAAGATATTATGGAAGCTCAACTGAAATCGCTTGATGGCAGTAGCGATAACTAATAGGATAAAGGGGTGTTAAAGGATGGATTATGCAGGTAAGTATTTGGAAAACCAAATTAATACGAGCAATCCCATAAAACTAACCATTATTCTTTATGAAGACTTGTTGAAAAAATTTGCTTATATTGAAGAGCACTTTAATTCATATGACCTAGAGTCATTCGAAAGCGACCAAGCACTTGAAAAACTGGATAAAGCTGAACGGATAGTAGAGGAATTATATATGGGTATATCTCATCTTACGGAGGGGCCATTCCCGCGTATTGCAGCAGATTATAAGCGTGTAGTAGACGGCCTTATTCAATTTAAAGAAACGTATAATATGAATATTGTAAAAGGAGCAGCTATAACCATTCGTTCGCTAAAAGAAGCATACGAAGGGGTGATGGAGAAAGGTGAATAGAGTAGAACGTTTCTATCATGAGTTAGATGAAGCGGTAGACCAAAATAATTGGGAGGTAGTAGATACCATGTTAAAAGCAAGAGGTGAAGAATTAGCAATAGGAGCTTATTCAAAAGAAGAGATTGCATATATGCTAGAAAACGATAAAAAAGTGTATCCGCGCCTTAAGGAAAAGCAGGATGAGATAAAAAAATTATCATTAGAACAACGCTCTATAAAAAAAGCTGTATCCAAATATCAAGACGAATAGCCTGTTTTCCATAAGGAATCGGGCTTTTTTTGTTTAAAAAAAGAAAAGAAGTAAAAACGAAAAAAGGTATATAAGTACGAAGAAAGGTGGAGTAAATATGAGTTCATATTTGGATTTTGTTCAAAAATCAATGGACGTATCAGCGTATGAACGAAAAGTAATAGCCGATAACGTCGCTAACTATAACACACCAGGCTATAAGGCGACTGAAGTGAAATTTGAAAACTTTTTCAATGATGAAATGATGAATGTGAAAGCTACAAATGACAAACATATTCAGCTCGACTCTACTTCAGAAGCTGTCTATCAAGAGAAAAATACAAAAGAACGAGAAGACGGTAATAACGTGGACTTGAATAAAGAAATGACTGAAATGATTAAAAATAACTACCGCTTTAATAATGCTGTTACGGCCTTTAATAAGGAAATGGGTATGATGCGTACGGCGTTAGGTAAATAAGGAGGTTTTGTGAATGTTTAGAGCAATTGATATTAGTTATAGCGGGCTTTCTGCTTATAAACAGGCGCTTGAAGTTACTGCAAATAATATTACCAATATCAATACAACGAGGACAGATGCAGGTGGACCATATAAACGTCAAGCTGTGGTTTTGGAGTCAAAATCATCATTTGATGATTTCTTGCAAAAAGAAATGGGCAATGGCGTTCAAATTAAAAAAATCGTACAAGATGGAAGCACTAAAACTATTTATAATCCCGAACATCCCGACGCGGATAATGAAGGGAATGTTCGAATGCCGTCCGTTCAATTAGCGGCGGAAATGACTAACATGATGCAGTTCCAAAAGGGATATGAAATGAGTGCATCTGTGCTAAATGCTACAAAAGAAATAATGAAAAAAGAAAGTGAGATTGGTAGAAACTAAATGAGAGGGGGAAATACATATGATAAATATTGACTCAATAAGTGCAAACGGTGTCTTACCTCAAATTTCAGGTATTTCAGGAAGCGCTAAAACGGAAGAATCATCAGGTGATTTTATGAAAGAGTTTTGGGATGTTATTCAATCAATGGATACCACGCAAAAAACAGCTCAACAAAAAGTAGAAGATGTTATGACCAACAAATCAGATGACACACATGGCGCGTTAATTGCGGAAGAAAAAGCAAGTCTTCAACTAGAGATTGCAACAACCATACGTGATAAAGCTGTCTATGCTTTTAATAAACTCATGGATACGCAAATCTAAAGGTAAGGTGTGTGACAAATGAAAAAAATTGCAGAGATATGGAATAAGTTAAAATTATGGCACCAAGTCTTACTTGTGTTAGTGGTCATTGCTATAGGATTCTCTTTATTTTTTGTCAGCACCAAACCCGACCCTTATAACTTGTTATTTAGTGAGTTAGACGCAAAAGAAGCAATACAAATAGGAACAGAATTATCTTCCATGGGAATTGATTATCAATTGTTAGATGATAATACAACAATAAACGTAAAAACAACAGACGTTGCAACCATTCGAATGCAGCTTGCGTCAAAGGGATTGCCAAGTGTATCTGGTGAGGGGTTTGAATTATTTGATGGCAATAAATTAGGAACAAGTAGCTTTGAAAATAATGTAAATTATACACGTGCGGTTACAGGAAGTATTGAGCAAACGTTAGTTAGCGGTATTGATGTGATTGAAAAAGCTCAAGTTCAAATTCCATTAATAGAAAAGAAACGCTTCTTTGAACAAGATGAAGACCCATTAACAGCAAAAGTAATTGTTACTCCAAAGGCAGGAAAGGAGCTAACAGCAGCTCAAGTGCAAGGGATTCAAAACTTTGTAGCAGGTGCAGCCAAAAACTTAAAAACGGAAAACGTTACAGTTCTTAATCAAAATGGTGAGATTATATCTGATAACGCTGCTAATGATTCAACGTCAACATCAGCTGGTTATGCTAAGCAACAAGAGATTGTAAATCAAACAGAAGACCGAATAAAAGCTGATATTACGAAGACATTAAGCGGTGTATTTGGCTATGACAATATTAAACTGACAGTACGTACAGATATTAATTTTGATGAGATTGTTCAAAATATCGAAAAATACGACCCAAAAGGAACGATGGTTAGTCGCCAAAATAAAACGGAAAAGTCGCGAAACTCTTCTCAACCAGAACAAGAAGCAGGTACTGAATCTAATGGCGACGTTGTAGACTATGAATTGCAAGATGGAACTAATGGTAGTCTAAGTACTTCAGACAAAGAAGAGATTATAGAGAACTTTGAAGTAGGAAAAACGGTCGAGACTATTCGTAAGAATCCAGAATTGCAAAATATTATTGTATCCGTTTATGTAGATGAAAAAGAAATTGGGCTGGATAAAGTTGAGGACCTAAAAGAATCAGTTGCATTATCAGCTGGTTTAGTGGATGAAAATGCAGATGGAACTTATGAGAACGGGGCTATTACTGTTAAAACGTATGAGTTTAATAACAAAAAAGAAGCTGATACAGCTACACCAACTCAAGTTGAAAGTGTAAAAAGCTTCTTCTCAGACAATAAAGTACTAATTATTATTCTAGTGGTTATGTTAGTCATAGTTATTGGACTTGTTGCGTTACTTGCAATTATATCAGGGAAAAAGCGCGAAGAAGAAGAACGAGCCAATGAAAGAAGAGTGAATGCTACTCCTGTTAATCCTAATACGTACCAACCTGAAGGTTACATGGAACAAGCAACGTCACCTGACCAAAAGACAGGAGATGTTAATACTAAAAAAATGCTTGATGAATCAATAAAGTTATCTCAAGAAGATACTGGGAAAGCCATTGACTATATTCGAAAAAAACTTAGTGAGAGGTGACAAACTTGTCTAATCAAAATGAAAATTCAAAGTTAAAAGGACGTCAACATGCTGCCATTCTCATTAACATCCTTCCTCCAGAATTGCGAAATACCATTATGCAACGTTTATCAAAAGATGAGAAACTAGACTTAGGTAAAACAATGAAAGAAGGTATGGACTTTACAGAAGCACAAACGAAAGAAGTACTAGTTCAGTATATTGCTTATATGAAGGAGTCTACACTGGGTGTTTCAGGTGGCCAAGAATATATTTATAACCTTTTTAAAGATTCAATGTCACAGCCTGAGCTAGAAGACCTTATGCAACGTCTGTTCTCTAATGAAAGTACGCCGTTTGAATCGATTAAAGATATGGCAGATATTAAACCACTCCTAACTATTCTTCAAAAAGAAGACCCTCAAACCATTGCTATTGTATCGTCCTTCTTAAAACCAACTCAGGCTGCTCAGTTACTTCAAGCTTTACCACCTGAAAAGATGTCAAAAGTGGCATTTGCCATTGCTCAATTAGACCAGCCTAACCAAGATGTATTGTTGGAGTTAGAAAGTGAAATCAATAAAATGCTCGATTTGTTTGTATCTGATGAACAAGGGCACACAGATGGTATTAAAACACTCGTGGATATTATCAACAATGTTCCTCGCTCAACAGAAAAGGTAATTTTCTCTTATTTAGATGAAGTAGACAAAGACTTATCAGAAGAGGTTCGTGATAGATTATTCATGTTCGAAGATATAGCAACTCTTGAAGTTCGAGATGTTATGACCATCGTTAACCAAATTACAGAAGATATCGTAATTGCTAAAGCTATGAGAGCGGCTCCTGAAGAGATTAAAGTCTTATTCCACAATGCAATGTCAGAAGGCCGTCGTGAGCGTGTGTTAGATGCAGATAGTGTCATTGGGAAAATTAAGTTACAAGAAGCAGAAGAAGCGCAACAAGAAATTTCAAATATTGCGAAACAACTTGAAAAAGACGGTAAAATAACTGTTCCAAGAGGTGAAGACGATGTCATCCTCTAATCGTAAAATTTCGGCTAAGAATGTTCGGATATCCGAGCATTCTAAAGTCGTTAACGATAGATTCTTTGTAGAAGAAGAAAAATTTGAAGAAATTTTCTTGAAAGAAAAAGAGCAATCACTACTAACCAAGTATAAACAAATGGAAAAAGACATGTATGATGCATTTCAAGATAAACGGAAACAATTAGTTGAAGAGGCTTACGAAGAAGGAAAAGAGATGGCCGTTTTAGAGGCAGAAGCTCGCATATCGGCAAACGTTAAACAAGTTATTGATGAAGCTAATCGAATGTTACAAGAAGCAAATGAATACCGAAAAGAGATTATAGAACAAGCAGAAGAAGAAAAAAGGAGGCTGCTTCATCACAATCAACAAGAAATTATTGAGATGGCTTGTAATATAGCAAAACAGGTCATTCAAAGCGAGATATCCGTAAATGAAATGAATATAGAAAAAATGTATGAAGAGGCTCTTAAAAGTATTACATACGACACACAGAAAATCATGATACGTGTGCATCCAGTTATACGTCCATGGTTAGAAAAGAGCCCGTATTATGGTTACGATACTCGGTTAGTGTATTTTTATGACCTTTATATTCAGCCTGGTGATATTTTTATTGAGACAGACAGAGAATATATCGATGCAAGTGTAAATGAAAAAATTGAGAGACTAAAAGAAAGTATCAAGGAGGTTTTACGAGATGATTCCATTTGATATGGTAAATGAAAAAATACGTAAAAGCCTTGAAATAACAACTTCATATGGAAAAGTTCACACGTTAAAGGACCATTTACTAATAAGTAAAGGTCCTATTTGTCAAATTGGGGACGTATGTGAAGTTGGAGAAAGTATTTTAAGTGAAGTGTTGGCCATTCAAAATAATCATGTTTATCTTTTACCATTTGATGGAGCAGATGCAGTACAAGCTGGAGATAAGGTAAAGAAAGTTCATCATCCAATACAACTTCCTCCTGTTGAACAATTATTAGGTCGAGTGTTAAATGGATTTGGTCAACCTATTGATGAAGATAGAGAACTTGACGCAGGAGAACCGCTTACTTTGTATCGAAAATCAGTAGGTGCAATGAAACGAAGGATGATTGAGCAGCCAATTGAAACGGGAATTCGCGTTATTGATGGACTTTTAACAATTGGAGAAGGTCAACGAATAGGGATATTTGCAGGTACAGGAGTCGGGAAATCTACAATGTTGGGAATGGTAGCTACTAATACACAATCTGATGTAAATGTTATTGCGCTAATTGGCGAGCGAGCGCGTGAGGTAAAGGAGTTTATTTATAAGAACCTTGGTGAAGAAGGAATGAAACGTTCAGTTGTGATTGTTGCTACATCTGAAGAGAGTCCACTAAAGCAAATTAAGTCTCTGCTCTTGGCGACCACTATAGCTGAGCAATTTCGAGATAAAGGTAAAAAAGTACTGTTAATGGTAGACTCGATTACTCGTTTTGCTATGGCCAAACGAGAACTTGATGTAGCAGCTGGAGAAATAATTCAGGCTGGAGGTAAAACGCCTTCAATTGAACCAGCAATGCAAAAAGTATTAGAAAGAGCGGGTATGGGTGAGGTAGGTTCCATCACAGGTATATATACCGTGTTGGTAGAAAACGACGATTTTGAGGCACCTATTCCAGATATGGCTCGCGGGATTTTGGATGGCCATATTGTATTAAATCGTAAATTAGCTGACCAAAATCATTTCCCTGCTATTGATATACTAGCATCGATTTCCCGCGTGATGGAAGCTGTAGTAACAGAAGAACATTGGAAATTATCTAGAACATTAAAAAAATATTATTCCATTTATAAAGAAAATGAAGAGATGTTTCGAATTGGAACCTATATAAAAGGAATGGATGAAGAGGTCGATAAAGCAAGAGAACTATATCCGTATATTCAAGAATTGTTAAAACAAGAAACAAAAGAATCGGATACTTTAGATAATGTAATACTAAAAATGAAGGAGTTATTACATGAAGTATAAGAGTCCATATCGAACAGCTATTTTGCTCCAGCAAAAATTATTATTGGAAAAGGAGCGGGAAATAGCTGTTTTCCGTGCGGAAAAAAATAAGTTAGAACAGCGCTTGGCTCAGGTACAAAAAAGAGAGAACGACTTTTATGATTTATTGTTGCAAGAAATAGACTTCGATGTACATACGTTAAAGATGAGAATTGATACCAGAGGGAGAAATGCATTGCTTACGATGATTAAAGAAGCAGAGGAAGCATTGCACAATTTAAATTTACAATATCTCGCCATAAAGAATAAAATAGACAACATTCAAGAGCTCGATAAAGAGAAAGAAAAATTCTTCAATAAGGAAATGCTTAAAAAAGAGTCGAAGAAAATAGAAAGTATAATGCTTATTAAAAAAGCGAAAGGAGAGGGTGACTTATTGATGTAACAGCGAAATCAACTAAAGGATTCGATATGTTAGCAATATTGTTCTCTCAGTTGGAGAAAAGCGGCGGGGTAATATCCGAATCAGGGGAGAAAGGGGCGGGACTAAATTTTGACCAGCTTTTTTCCTTTTTAACAGAAGACAAAGAAGAGATGGCCAAACTTGAATCCTCACTTGAATCTTTAAAAGGCAGTGCTGTAAAAAGCAATGGAGAAGTTGATAGTCAGGTTCTTCAAGAAGTGTTGCAAGAGATAAAAGAAAGTCTAAAAGAGATTAAAAATGCAAATCAGCTATTAAGTGAAAGTACAGGAATTTCAGCGGGAGTAAAAGAGGTAAGTGACAAAGAAGTAGATGAACTTTCGAAGGAAAAGAAAAAAGATGGGAGTGAGGTCCCGCAAGAAACGGAAAGCAAAGAAGTCACTATACAAATTGTTCATGAACTAATTACGGTATGGAAGAAAGAATTGAGTAGTGCTGAAATAGGAAAAGACCATATCGTTCAAAATGATGGAGCTGTTCAGAAAGAAAGTAGCAAAAGTACAAATGAAATTCTATTAATTAAACAAAAATTACAGATTCATGAATTAATTAAGGGGCAAGTAAATGTATCGTCAGCTGCACCGTTTGATGACCAAAAAGAAATCTTGGGGAAAGAAGGCGTGCCACCAAATATATCACTTAAATCAGCTGTAAAAGGAGATGGAGATGGTGTTCTTTCGCAAGTAAGTAAAGAATTAGTTGATAACCAGAAAAAAGAATTGAATAAAGCAATTGATTCTCCTAGTGGGTTGTCATCGACTATAGCCCCTGATAAGTCTTTGTCATCTAATGGAAACCCTTTAAGCGTTCAAAAAGAAGCCATTCATCAAACTATTAAACAAGAAGTAATTCAAGGAAGTGCTTCATTCAAAATGGTGAACCCTGAAAAAATTGTGATTCAATTAAAGCCTATCGATTTAGGAACGGTGGAGGTAACGGTAGAAAAAATAGGCGGCGAAGTACATGTTAAGTTACATTCTGATAATTCGGACGTACAGAATTTATTAGATGGATTAGCAGATGATATACGTGATGACCTTCGTGCTCGTGATTCATCAGCAACAAAAGACCAGTCTTTTGAAAGAGAGCAAAATGAAAAAAGAAGAGAAGAACCATTAGTGGCGAAGAAAGACTATGGGCAGGAAGAAGAGAATTCTTCTTTCGAAGAGCATCTGATTGATATGATTGGAGGTAATAGTAATGGCTACATCGGATATTCAAAATAGCACAAAATACAATGACATAGTTTCTCAAATTCAAAACGCGAAGCAAAATGCAAATTCAACAAGTGAAGCAAGCACTACTGATAAGAGCGCAATGGGAAAAGACGATTTTCTAAAATTATTAGTTACATCTCTCACATATCAAGACCCTATGAGTCCTATGGAGACGGGAGACATGATGCAACAAATGGCAATGTTAGGGCTAATGGAACAAACAACCAACATGAGAACAGCTCTGGACCAATTGGCTAAATCAAATGAGTTATCAAAGTGGCAAGAAGGAAGTAATATGTTAGGGAAAATAGTGGATGCCTACAACACAGAAGGGAAAGAAATAACGGGTGTAGTAAAAGAGATTTTTAATTATGATGGCTCTCTTTATTTCATTACTGACCAAGATACGTTTGAAGTAGGAAATATCATCTCATTAAAAGACGTTACTGCATCCAATAATGCAGGGAGTGAAACTTCAGATAAACAAGATATAGCAAAAGCTATAGAACAAATAGAAGAGTCAAAAAGTAAAGAAACAGAATCAACGACTTCTACCTCTCCAACCGATTCCACCTCAACAACTGCTCCAATTGTTCCTCCAACTCAAACGACGGACAACTCAACTAATCAAAAATCTGCGCAAGATGAATATACAATTGGTGATTTGAATCAATTGTTAGCTTAATGGTTTGTTTTGCTAAAAACCATTTTATTTGTGTGTGTATTTTTATCTTAAGGGAGTTGAGTGTATGATACGTTCAATGTTTACGGGTGTTTCTGCAATGAAAGCAGGACAATTAGCTTTATCGGGAATAGCAAATAATATTGCCAATAGCCAAACTGCTGGTTATAAATCACAAGAAGCAAAGTTTGAAGAGCTATTTTATCAACAACTAAAATCTCCATCTGCGCCAGGAGAAAAATATGCTGGTACAAACCCAACGGATGTTGGTAATGGTGTACGCGTTGCTAGTTTCGGAACTAATTTTACACAGGGAAGTATTGAATCAACTGGAAGTAAAACAGACATGGCCATCCAAGGAGAAGGGTTCTTTGTTCTTGGAGATAAATCAGGAGATAATAAAGTTTTCACACGTTCGGGTAATTTTGATGTGTCCAAAGATAACGAAATTGTAAGTGGTACAGGTCAGTTTGTTTTAGGTTGGAACATGGATAGATTAACAGGAAAAATAAACACTAGTGCAAGTCTTAGTCCACTAAAGATTGCTTTAGGTGAAATTGGAAAACCAAAAGAATCAACGCAAGCTACTATAAAAGGAAACTTAAATGCTGAAGCAAAAGTGGGTGATGTGTATGGTTTCCAAATGCCTACTTACGACCGCCTTGGTTCTCGTCATGACATAGATTATAACTTTATAAAAACAGGTGCAAATACATATCGATATGTTGCCTTGCCAACTGACCAATTTAAACCGAGCGCTAGTGTGGAAAAAGCAGTGTTAGAACCGTCTAGTGGTATAGCAGGTTCTTTGCAAAAAGGTGATTATACAGTATCTACTGCGGCTAGCGCAACACCTGGCCAAGTTGATATTTCGGTAACAGACCCTGGCGGAGCTATTGTACTAACAAAAACAGTCAATGATGTTGACCAAACTGTTGGGTTGGATGACGGAACAAATAACTGGTTTACCATTCAATATAGAGGCGGGGGAGCCCCTTCAAGTTCAACATTCACGGTTGGTGAAGCTGGAAATATGACGTTTGATTCGCTAGGGCAGTTACAATCAATCACGGGTTCTGGAATTGGTGGTAAACCAATGGTTAGTTATACTCCTGCTTCAACGGGTCAACAAGTAGATGTATCAATAAATGTGGATAATTTCACAAATTTAGCAGCGGATAGCGGTGTGTCAATGACTGATAGTGATGGTATGACAGCATCAAAATTAACGAACTTTGTAGTAACAGATGGTGGCGTGGTCGAAGGATACTATAGTGACGGTACCATTAAAGCGATAGCACAAGTAGCAACGGCTACATTCTCTAATCCTGGTGGATTATCACGTGTGGGGAATGGTAACTTTTTACCGACAAACAATTCTGGTTTGGCGGATATTGGTGTTCCTAATACTAATACACGTGGACAAATAAAGGCACAATCTGTTGAAGCATCAAATGTAGATATTGCAACGGAATTAGTGGATATGATGACCAATCAACGATTCTTTACTGCAAATACAAAAGTAATTAGTAGTTCAGACCAAATCTTGCAAGATGTTATTAACCTAGGTAGATAAAGGAGCGAACTTGCTCCTTTTTTACTACATAAAACTCTTAAGAAAAAGAAAAGAGAAACTAAGAAAGGAAAGAAAATAGAAAAAGAGTTAGGTTGATAGAAATATATGTTTAAAATTTACAGGTTAACAAGTTAAAAATGGGGGTGCTTTAAATGTTGTATCTAACTAAAAAAACAGGTGAAAAGCAACGTTTTTTACTAAATCACCAATTATTTGAGCAAGCACATGAAACAGTCAATGGAACTTTGATTACATTGCGTGATGGAGGATTAATAATTGTAGAAGAGTCGCTTGAAGAGATTATCAAGTTGAAGCAAGAGTATGAAGCGCAAATCCTTTATCTCTTAGAAAAGAAAAAGGAAGAAGGAACTTGTAGTTAAATTATATTATGTGAGGTGATACGAATGAGCGCGGTTAAGTTCAATAAAGAACAACTCGATATCTTATCAGAAGTTGGCAATATGACAGTCGGACAAGCCGCTACTTCATTGAGCGATTTCGTCAATAAGATGGTGACGATTACAATTCCGACGACAAAAGTTTATACCTATAAAGAACTAAAAGAGGAGTTTGCTAGTTCTGTCGTTACGACCAAAATTGATTATACTGAGGGTTTTGAAGGTTCAAACCTACTTATGATGCAGCTTGGGGATGCTGTTGGTTTTTCGAAAGTTGTGACGGAAGAGAAATTAGGGAACGGCAATACTATCAGTGCATGGGGCGACCTATCAAAGGTCATTTTAGAAGAAGTATTTAATATTATGGTCGGTAATATGTCCTCTGGGATGAGCGATATTTTTAATCGTTATATAAAAATAGGGACACCTGTCATGTATGTGGATAAGGAAGAACGAGATGCCTTTTTTCCAGATTCAGAATTATTGGTAGCAATATGGTTTGATGTGCGAATAGAAACTGATTTTAGCATCCGACTTTGTAACATTATAACCATTTCTCAGGCCCGAAAAATGCTATCCATTATAGAGGGTGACTATCACTTATGAAGAAAATAAGACCAGAGACAGTCCAGAACATAAAGGCAAAATTAGACTTTGAAACAGGGAGAACTATAAAAGAGTTGGGGGAAGTTTTTAACTATACCAAAGGGACATACATCAAACTTGAAGATTCGCAAAAAGGAGTCATACAAATACGCTTAAATGGCGTGAAGGTAGGTAGCGGTAAACTATTGACTAAAAAAGGCGAGCTCTATGTTCAAATAATAGAATTAAAGAGAAAATAGGGGGTTTGACGATGTCAAAAAATATTTTAATAGTAGATGATGCAATGTTTATGCGTGCAATTCTAAAAGAGATGTTGACGAAGAAAAACTTCACTGTAGTAGGAGATGTAGAGAATGGTCGCAAGGCTGTGGAAAAATATAAAGAATTGTTTAATACTAGTCAAAAAGTAGATTTAGTTTTAATGGATATTACAATGCCAGAAATGGACGGAATTACGGCATTAAAGAAGTTAAAAGAATTTGACGAAAATGTAGTGGTGGTTATGTGTTCATCCCTATCTTCGGAAAAAAGTGTGGTACAAGCGATTCAGTCTGGGGCTAAGCATTTTATACGAAAACCTTTTGTTGAGGAAAAGGTTATAAATACAATTGAAGCCGTTCTCAATAAGAAGTAATGGGTGATACATATGGCTAATGATAATTTATCCCAAAATCAGATTGATGCTCTATTTTCTGCTAAAGATGAGGGGAAAGATGCATTAAAGGAACTCATAACCCAGTCAAATGAAGAGAAAGACAAGTTTAAAGAATATGACTTTATGCAACCTGATAAATTTAATCTTGATAATACAAATAGTTTAAAACAAATCGCTAAAGTACTTGGTCGAAACCTCTCACAAACACTCACCGCAAGACTCCGTTTAACTTCTCCACTTGCGTTTGAATTAAACAAAGAAAACCCCATCGAACAGCTTCCGTATGCAACTGAATATACTGAAAAAATGCCGAAAGACCGTTTCGTTTTCGTTGTCATTGATTTAGGTGATAAAGAATTAGGTCAAATTATACTCCAGATGGACTTAGCATTGGTTATGTCACTTCATCGAAAGTCAACGGGTTCTCCAGCCGTACGAATTGAAGAAGTTCGTAAACCGCCAACCTATTTGGAAAGAGCAGTTTTAGAAAGATGGATTAAAAACTATGTATTACCCAATATAGAAGATGCCTTTCAGCGGCTAATAGCTACAAAAATGAGTATTATTAATGTGGAAATGGACCCACAACAAATAAAGATTACAACCTCAAACGACATGGTAGCGCTTGTCATGTATGATGTGTGGTTTGAGAATGAACCAGAACGCCAAACTACTATGTTTTTATGTATTCCTTATTTATCAATTGAGCCAGTTATAGAGAAGTTAACTACTGAGAATATACACGAATTCAAAATGAAAAATGAAGATATGCAAAGCAAGGTTAATTTAAAGACCAATATAGAGTTAGTGAAGAAAAAGGTAGACATTGAACTAGGGAAAACAAAAATTCAGTTGAAAGAACTACTAACGTTGCAATGCGGAGATGTGCTTAAGCTAAACAAAGAAATTGGGCAAGAACTAACAGGCTATATTGGTAATAAACCAAAATTCATCTGTCTTCCTGGCAAAGAGGGTAATAAGGTAGCGGTCAAAATTACAGGCTTCGCTAAAAAGGGAGGAGATAAAAATGAGTGATGAAAAATTTGAATTTATTAGTGATGATGAAATTGAGAAAATACTCGGAAAACAAGAGGATTCTGAGGAAAGAATTGAAGATGATGATATCATCGGAGATTTGAAATTAATGGATGATGCAGAAGATGAAGAAGATGAAAAAATGACTGAAGATATGCTTGAAGAACTGCTATCTTTCAAAAAAAGCAACTCAGTGGATGAATTTGATATTGATGAAGAGGAACGTGGAGAGGTTACTGTTTCTCCTATGCAATTTCGAGAATTTGTAGAAGAGGAAGAGATAGAGCTTGATATTGCTGGATTAGAGCTACTCTATGATATTCCTGTAGATATTTCCGTTTTGTTAGGGAGTATTTCGATTGAGCTAGGGAAGTTGTCGCGTATGCGAGTAGGTTCTGTTATTCCTTTGAAAAAATTAGCTGGGGAGCCAGTAGAAATTTACATTGGAGATATCCTTATCGCAAAAGGCGAAACGTACGTAATAGATAACGAGAATACGTTTGGTGTTATGATTACGGAAATTGTTTCAGAAAGAGAACGTATTTTGTCCGTATACGAAACGTTAAAAAGACAAAAACAAATTTAAAAGGTGTGACGAATGTGCATTATATATGGCCTTTACTGCAAGCATTAGTGTGTATAGGAGTATTAACGTTTGGAACGTATATTATGGTTAAAAAGTTAAAGAAGAACCAATTTACTAGGCATAGCCAGCACTCCTTGATTCAAATTGTAGATGGTATGAATATGGGAATGAACCAACAAATGTATTTGGTGAAAGTTGGAGAAGAGTACTTAGTCACCACATTTGGAAATCAAGGAGTGCAAATGGTTAAGTTAGAACAAACCACTTTCCGAGACCCTAAGGAGTCGTTCCAAGGTTACTTTGAACAAGAAAAAAGCTCTTTTTCGTTACAAGATACGGTCAAAGGTATAAAAGGGAGGTTGATGAAGCGTGATGAATCGTAAAACGATTATATCATTCATCCTGCCTTTTTTTGCCTTATTGGCTTTACCCAGTATAACTCATGCTGCTGGGTTAATAGATGTATCTATAGGAGATAAAGGTGGATTGACAGATAGTTTAAAAATCTTTATATTAGTTTTTTTATTATCAATTGCTCCTGCTTTATTTATTTTACTTACCTGTTTCACACAAGTTATTGTCGTATTTGGTCTTGCACGACAAGGCTTGGGAACGCAGACAGTTCCACCCAATCAAGTTTTAGTTGGCCTTGCATTATTCGTAACTTTTTTCATTATGTCTCCTGTTTTTTCACAAATCTACAAAGAAGCATATGTACCTTATGAAAAAGGAACGATAACTGAAATTCAAGCCTTTAAAAAAGCTGAAAAACCTCTTAAGACATTCATGTTAAAGAATACAAATGATGAAACAATAGCAACTATGTACAAGTTAAAAGATGAAAAGATGCCTAATAAGAAAGAAAAAGTATCAATGATTACACTTATCCCTTCATTTGTGCTTAGTCAGTTAACCAAGGGTTTTATTACAGGATTAGCGCTATATGGTCTGTTTATCTTTATTGATTTAATTGTAGCTTCTATACTTATGTTCCTCGGAATGATTATGCTTCCCCCACAAATTGTCTCCTTACCTATTAAACTTCTAACGTTTTTAAGTATTGGTGGTTTTAATTCTTTAATCGAAGTGATTTATAAATCAATCGTAACCTAAGACGACATCTACGGATGTTGTCTTTTTTTAAGGATAAGAAAAATTATATCAGAATTAGTGTGATGAGGTGAGGCAATGGATTATACAATACCGATTGAAATGTTTAGAGGGTTTATTGTGGATGGGTTTATTATTACTGGGCCAGCTTTAATCGTTAGTCTGGTTATATCCGTTGTATTTGGGATTGTCCAAGCGGTAATGCAAATACAAGAACAAACGTTATCCTTTTTCCCGAAGTTATTTGCTTTGTTTGCAACGTTGTATTTATTGGCTTATTGGATGTTTGAATGGATAGTAAAAGTTGCAAAAGAAGTGCTGGCAACCATACCAACGATGTTTTAAAAAGAATTTGATAAGGGTGAGTAGATGGATATAACAGCACCGTTAATGGCAATCATTTTAGCATTTACACGTATTGCTAGTTTTCTTTACTTTATACCGCTTTTCCAAGGGAGAAGTGTTCCTACTACAGCAAAGATAGGTATTTCACTGTCAATTGCAATTTATGTACAAGACCAGATAAAAGTACCTGATGTCACAACACTAGGAGAATATATTGTACTAATAATCATGCAAATTGCGATAGGGCTGACACTAGGATATGTCGTACATATGATATTCGCTATACCACAAATAGCAGGTTCTCTTCTTGATATGGATATGGGGTTTTCATCCTCTCAAATTATGGACCCAGGCAGCGGGCAACGTATTAGTATTCTTGCTAACTTTTATAGCGTGTTGTTCATGTTGGTTTTTATAATGACAGGTGGAATTGAAAATCTAGTTTATAGCATAGTGCTTTCGTTTCATTTCACAGAGGTTGTTATGTTTGCAGGAAACATTAATTTTTTAGACACATTGCTTTTAACGTTTCAATATATGATGGTATCTGCTGTACAGATTGCATTACCTATCATTTGCGCCATGTTTATTCTAAACTTCATGATGTTAATATTAGGGAAAATAGCGCCTCAACTAAATATTCTATTAAACATGTTTCCTATTAAAATTGCAGTAGGATTATTGTTCGTTTACTTCACAGTAAATGTGGCAGGAGAGTTTTTTACAACAATAACGGAAAATTTAAACGAGCAGTTTATGGATGTACTAGAATCGATGTTTTCAAAAAAATAGAAAAAGGGGGGGGAGGAAATGGCCAAGGATGGTAAAACCGAAAAAGCCACCCCTCGAAAGAAAAAGGAAGCGCGCGAAAAGGGGAACTTACCTCAAAGTAAAGAAATGGCGCTTTTTTTTAATTTAATAGGATTTACCTTCTTTATTGCTTTCTTTGGGTCATGGTTTATACAGAAGATTATTGGTATGGAGCAAGTAGCACTAGATGTCATAGAGGGAGAAATGAATTTATTTGGATATATTGGCTTAATGACAAAGGAAAGTATGGGAATTCTAATACCAATGGCTGGTTTAACGCTCAGTTTTGTCTTTTTAAATTACCTTGTTCAAGTTAGATTTCTTTTTGCTCCAAAAGCCATTAAACCAGATGTCCAAAAAATTAGCCCAAAACAATTCTTTTCTAATCTTTTTAATAGAAAAACGTTTGTGCAAATTATTAAGCAGATTCTTATGGTTACTGTATTGGGCTATATTGTATACGTTGTTTTCTTTAATAGAGCAACTGAAATTAGCTTATCTATCCAGAGACCATGGGATGAAACTCTTACAGTTATGTGGGGTATTTTTAAGGAAATTATCTACAAAATACTAATTGCTATGTTTATTATTGCGATTCTTGATTTCCTCTATCAGCGTTGGGAGTATGAAGAGAGTTTGAAAATGAAAAAAGAAGAAATTAAACGCGATAGGAAAGATACGGAAGGGGACCCTGAAGTAAAATTTCGTCAAAATCAGCGTCGTATAGCCATTCTAAAAAATGATACTAATAAAAAAATGAAAAACGAAGTTACGTTTATCACAACTAATCCAACTCACTATGCGGTAGCTATTTACTTCAAACCTGGTAAAGGAAATCCTAAAGTGGTTTTGAAGGGTGTAGACCACATGGCTTTATACATTAAAGAGATGGCAAAAAAATATGAAGTACCCATTTATGAAGACCCTCCATTAACTCGTGAGCTTTATAACAAAGTATTAGAAAACGAGGAAATCCCAGAAGAGATGTGGGCAGCAATTGCGTTAGTAATTCGCAAACTAATAGAAAGAAAAGAGTTGAAAATTTAGTGAGGTGAACATATGAAAAATAAAAAAACGGCGGTTAGTGCGTTTTCATTGCTAGCGCTTCTATCTTTTGTGGTGGCAATAGTAATTCCTCTAAGTGGCTTCATGATTAATATGCTAATCACTTTTTCTCTCGCGCTCTCCATAACTATTTATCTCCGAGCAAGTACAATCACAGATTGGAAAGATTTAAAGACCTTTCCAACCATTCTTCTTCTCACTGCTATTTTTCGAATATCCTTAAACGTTTCTACGACTAAAACTATACTATTGACAGGTAAGCCTGGGGAAGTAATTGAGTCTGCTGGTAACTATATAGTAGGAGGGAACATTTGGGTTGGATTAGTGGTCCTTATCATCTTAATTGTTGTTCAGTTTATTATTGCAAATGGAGCCTCTCGTACATCTGAGGTAGCAGCTCGATTCACATTAGATAAGATACCAGGGAAACAAATGAGTATTGATGCTGATTTACAAAGTGGGCTGATAGATGAAAAAGAAGCCAAACAGCGTCGAAATGAACTAGATTTAGAAATTGAATTTTATGGAAATATGGACGGGGCTGGGAAATTCATTAAAGGCGATGTGATTGCTGGAATTGTGTTAATTGTTATCAATATTATCTTCGGTTTTATTATGGGGATATTGGTACAAGGAATGACAATGGCAGATGCTGCTTATCATTTCACTATCTTAACAATTGGAGATGCGCTCGTAAATCAGTTGGCCGCATTGCTCATTACTATTGCTTCAGGTATTGTTTTAACTCGTGTGTATGATGGTGATGAAAATGTATCTGAGGTTATCTTCAAGGAATTAACGAGCAATCCAGTAGTTTTATACATTGTTGGTGGAATCTTTATCGCAATGGGTTTGTTTACTCAAATGCCTTTCTTGCCTTTCTTCGTTGTAGGAGCAATCGCCATTTATATAGCATTCCGCATACAACAGCGCCAACAAATGGCAAAAGAAGAGGCGGAAGCAATGAAGCGTATGCGTTTTGAAGAGGAAGAGAAGGTTCACAAAGAGTCTATTGAAGTATTGACTGACTTAGAGCCAATTACTTTAGAAGTCGGTATTCGACTTATCCCGCTAGTAGATGTTCAGCAAAAGGGAGAAACGTTAGCGGATAAGATTACATTAATGCGTGAAAGGTTAGGTCTAAAACTAGGTGTACGTATTCCAAAGATACATATTCTTGATAACCCGTCGTTAATGTCGAATGAGTACCAAATTAACATTAAGGGTGTATGTGTAGCCAAAGCAAGTATTCGTCCAGATAAGGTCTTAGCAATCAAAGAAGGAGCAGTTACCAAAGACCTTGATAGTGGTATTCCAACAAAAGACCCTGTCTTTGGTGCAGATGCTGTTTGGATTGATGAAGGTGATGTAAATAAAGCGAAAAGCCTCGGATACATAGTAAACGATGCATTGGCCGTTCTATCTTTGCATTTAACTGAAATGATTTATAAAAATATCCATGAACTAATGAGTCGTCAGGAAGTACAAAATTTACTGGATAATTTGGCGAAGAAAGATAAAGTTCTGATGGATGAAATTAAGAAATTTAACGTCAATTTGTCTCTTATACAAAAAGTGCTTGCCAATCTTCTTAAGGAGCGTATATCTATTCGAGACTTATCTACTATCATTGAATCTATTATTGATGCGGTTAATATTACAGAGAACATTGATGATATTACGAGCATTGTGCGTGAAAGGATTTCTCGTCAGATTTGTGAAAATAATGTGGACAAAGATGGAAAGTTATATGCAATCTTTTTAAGCCGTGACATGGAAGAACTGGATAAATACGAAAATCATAACGGATATCATTTGAATTTATCCATGAAAGATGAACAAGCGTTAATGTTAGGTCTAAAAGAACAAATTGATAAAGCGCAAATGGCGGGTGTTGAACCAACAATTATTTCGAATAACACTAAAATCCGTGCAGGGTTAGTTAAGTTGCTACACAAGTATGAAGTACAAAATCCAGTAATGACTTCAGATGAGTTAGTGACAGGAGTGAAAATTAAAAAGATTGGAATCGCTGAACTCATATATCAAACGTAAAATGGAGGGGGGAAAGAAGGCTGATTAATTCAGCCTTCCTTACATGAAAAATAATATTAAAGAGAAATATCGAGCAAATACAATTGATGAAATACTAGAATTGATTGAGGTTAATAAGCGAAAGTATAATGCCAAAGAACAAATTTTGAAAAAGAAAGTAAAAAGACAGATGCCTCTGTTTTGGAAAAAAGACTACATCTATACAGTTGAATATCAGACGCAGGGTGAGAACAAACAGGTCTCATTCGGTAAGCGGAATCGCAATGCATCGGATAAAGATGAAATCTTGAGTATGTTAAGTCAAGATAAGGAAGTAGTTCAACCATTTAATCCGCTAGAAAATATTGTGAAGGATGCGATAAAACAGCAAGAAAAGAAAGAAGAACCTGAACAATCACCCCTACATATGTATGAAGAAAAGTTAGTAGACTGTGAGATTAAAGAAAGCATTGCTAAGAAAATAATCGCAGCTACTCAAAAAGAATTAATGGCCATTGATTATGAAAATAAAGAGAAGATTGAAGATGAATTGGTGCGACAAATGACAAAGCTAATGGGCGACACGTTTATGATGGATTTAGCTAATACAAAAAAGATAGTTCTAATTGGCCCAACTGGTGTAGGTAAAACGACAACCATAGGTAAACTAGCAGCAATTTTAACGTTAAAGGGGAAACGTGTGGGTTTTATTACAACCGACATCTATCGTATGGGAGCTGCGTATCAGCTTAATGAATACGCTAAGATTGTTAACGCTACTATGGAACCAGCAAACACGCCAGTTGAATTAGAAGAGGCAATTAATTACTTTGAAAATGTAGAAAAAGTGGACCATATCTTAATTGATACGGTAGGTAGAAGTCCAATGGATGCAGGTAATATAGATGATATGAAATCATATTTAGATGTGGCAAGACCTGACCATGTGAGTCTGGTTTTATCTTGTACTCAGAAAGAAAAAGACATCTATCAAATTATTGAAAACTTTAAAAAAGCTAACGTCAACTCGCTTATTTTTACTAAATTGGATGAAACCATGAATCATGGAGTCATCATGAATGTGATTGCTGATAAAAAAGTAAATGTAAGTTTTATAACGAATGGTCAAGATGTGCCTCAGGACATCTACGTTGCGGAAACGGAGAAGTTGGCAAATAAACTGTTACGAGGAGTCGATGACTTTGAAAGACCAAGCATCTAAATTACGTGAAATGATGAATGCTGAGGTAATTAAGCAACAGGGGGCCTGCGTACCTGTTGCTGTTTTATCATGTGGGAATGCTCTTGGGGCAGAATTTGCTCGAAAAATCTCTAGTAAGGTAGCGGCTAATGAAGGTAAAAAAGTGATGCTTATCAATACAGAAACTGAGCAAGAAGATATCAAAACTCTAATTGAAAGACCGTTGTTATTTCCAAAACTGGAAAGCGATTTTCTTTCGTCCTATACAGAAATAGGAGACAACTTATCACACTTATATAGTCATATTTTACATGGTACAAATCGGCAAGAGTATATACATACTATTCGAAAAATAGAAGGCTATAAAGAGGTGCTTTTCTATTATTGTGGAAGTTCAATTAATGCAAAGGCGATGAATTTAATGGCCCTAAGCTCAGTCGTAGTTTTAGTAGTTGATGCCACTAAAGAATCTGTTCAAATGGCATCTGATGTCCTAAAATTACAACGAAAAATTCAACAACATTGTGATTATGTGCTAATTGGAAATGATATGTCTTCACCAGAATTAGATGTAATTAGTACGTTTTTAAAAAAAGAGTCCATGACCTCTCCCAAAATATTGATACGTGCTGGTGGTGTTGTATCATTTCAAGAGGTTATAAGTGGGGATACGGAAGAACTGGATAAACTAAAAGCATTGCGTATTCCTGTTACTCGGAAAAGCAGAACTTTATCTGAGAGATTGGAACGAATGAAATAATTTCCCCTTTCTTTTTACAAGGAGGGATTGAGTTGGTAGATATTAAAATTTGGGATGACTATTCAAAAACAAAATCCAGGGAGTTACGTAACGAAATAATAGAAAACTATTACAAGTATGTGAATTATATTGTCAATCGCTTAATGATAAAAAAACCTGATGGTATTACAAGAGATGATTTAGTTCAACTAGGGCTCATGGGTTTAATGGAAGCTGTAGACCGATATGATTATACGGTAGGAGCAAAATTCGAATCATTTGCTACCAAATATATTCACGGACGAATAGTTGATGAAATACGAAAATATGTCTCCACAAATGGAGGGCCAACTCGTACAACGCTAGCAAAAATTAAACGTGTAGAAGAAGCAATACGTCACGTGGAAAATCGCATACAGCGAGATGCAACCCTGCAGGAAATTGCAGAAGAGTTAGATATGTCTATAGATGAGTACTATAAATTACTAGGTGACATTACTGTGGCTACAACATTGTCGCTAGATAAAATGGTAGGAATAGATGAAAATATGCCTGCTATTGAAGTAATACCAGATGAAAATTCAGTCCAGCCTGAAAAGGAGCTAATGAAAAAAGAAAAGATTGAAAAACTTATCAAAGAAATCTCTGCGTTGCCACCAAAAGAGCATCGTATCATTGTTTCCTACTACTATGAAGATTTAACACTTAAAGAGATTAGTTATCAATTGGGATTAACGCAAGGGCGCATTTCTCAGTTGCATGCTAACACATTATTACGACTAAAAAGTAGAATGGAAGGATGAAAAATAAATGAATTATGCCTCGTTACTTATCTCTGCCATTGTTTTTTTCATGTCATTAAGTTTATTAGTTATGACATGGGCAAAAAAACCGACTAAAAAACATATAAAAGAAATGGAAGAAGCAGGGGAAGAGATTGTGCAACAAATTCAGGAAGCAACGGAAGAAAGTATTATGAAAATAGAAGGTAAAATAAAAATGCTAGATGAGAAAATGGCTTTGTATGAAACTGTAAGTCTTGAAAAAGAAAAGAAACAGCAAGAATTAGCAGCAAAAGCAGAAGAGATACCACAACAATGTCAGCAGATAACAACTCAAAGTCCTAGAGTAAATATAGATATGAGAGATAAAAAAGTAAAAGAGTTATATGAACTGTACTCTAAAGGATATAGTGCAAAACAAATAGCAAAAGAACTAGGAATGTATGCAGGTGTAGTTGAAGTATACGTTAATTTGTTTGAAATGAATAAAGCTATGTAAAAAGGTGTCTAGCATAATGCTAGACACCTTTTTTTCGTAATATAAACGGAAAAGTGTACTAAAGAAGGGACAAGTAAAGGAAGTTCGAACGATGAAGAAGAGTGTAGTAATAAAGAAAATAAATGAGTATGTTGAAGGGAGTGAAATTTATATGAGCGGAATTTATATAGGTGCTATGGGTATTATGAGTAACATGACTCGAATGGACCTCATTGCAAACAACATAGCAAATGCTCAAACAAAGGGATATAAAGCGGATGCTAATACATTTCGTGTATTTGATGAAACTCAGGCAGTTAAGCGCGCTTTTAAAGAAAAAACAGGTATTGGGGATTATGAAAATATGGTGTATGTGGATGATATTCAAACGAATTTTAAATCAGGTTCGTTTGAAACGTCAGATAGCCCGCTAGATTTAGCCATTACAGATGATGCTAGCCAAGCGCATAAAACATTTTTTTCAGTCTCTAAGAATGGACAAGAGTATTTAACAAAGAATGGACAGTTTACCTTGGATGAAGACAGACGAATCTCAACATTTACGGGTGAATTAGTAGATGGTGTGGATGGAAAGCCTATCACAATTCCTGACGGGCATCCTTATGAAATTAAAAAGGATGGCAGTGTTGTTTTGTCAGATACCAACCAAGAGGTAGGACAAATTCGTATGTTATCTGTAGCTGATGAAAACCTAATCTTTTTACAAAAAGAATCTAGTAGTTTATTTTCTGTCATGAATTTGCAAGATATAAATAATCGTTTCGCACCAATAGGAACACTTGTAAATGAGTACAATCAGAATGTTACTTATCGTAATTTATTTACAACCAACAATACACTACTAGATATCCAACGCACGGGACAAGTAAATATTACAGAACCTCCAAAGGGCAGTATAGAAACGAGTATGACGGAAAGCTCAAATGTAGATGTTGCTGATGAACTTGTGGCTATGATGGAAACTCAAAAAGGGGTTCAGTCTTCTCAAAAAGTATGGCAGACACTAAGTGATATATTAGATAAAGAAAGTAATCAAATTGGACGCTAATTAAATGTAAAAAGACTAAAAAAGGTGCAAGCACCTTTTTTAGTCTTTTGTTTTTGTGGAGTTTGTGATGGTATTTACATCGACTATTAAACTAATGGAACCATCACCTAATATGTTACATCCAGCTATTCCTCTTATGTTTCCTAGGTATTCGCCTATATTTTTAACTACGATGTCCTCTAACTCGATGAATTCGTCAACGGTTGTTCCGATGGTTTTATTACCTGATTTTAATACAACGATTTTTAAGCGTTCATTTTCATCACGGTGGGTACGTAAATTAAAGAATTCGCTAAGTCGTATGATTGGAATTTCCTTGTTACGTAGAATGTAAACTTCTTTGTTCGCAACATAACGTAATTCGCTCGCGTCTATCTCAACGGCTTCGATAACTTGAGAAATAGGGATAGAAAAGAATTTGTCGTCAATTTTGGTTAGCATGGCAGGAATGATAGCTAATGTGAGTGGTAGATTAATAATAGTACTCGTACCTTTTCCTTCTTCGGTTTTAACTTCAATATGCCCCTTCATTTCTTCGACAACTGCACGTACGGCGTCCATTCCTACTCCCCGTCCTGCAAGAGTATTGACAGAAGAAGAAGTAGAAAGGCCAGGGTGAAAAATAAAGTTAACAATTTCATCTTTCGATATCTTATCTGCTTTTTCTAAAGAAAGGATTCCTTTCTCAATTGCTTTTTGTTTGACAGCTTCAATATTGATTCCTCTGCCGTCATCTTCTACAGTTAAAACAACCATATTTTGCTCGTGTTTAGCAGATAAACGCAATAAGCCTTCGGGACTTTTTCCAGCTGCTACACGCTCCTCTTCTGATTCCAAACCGTGGAAAATGGAGTTTTTAATAAGGTGAATGAGAGGTTTAGAGATTTCATCAAGAAGTGATTTATCAATTTCGGTTTCTCCACCAATACACTCAAAGTTAACTTTTTTGTTTGAATCTTTTGCGAGATTACGGACATCTTTTGGAAAACGGCTAAAAAGTTGGTCTAACGGAGTCATTCGGATTTTCATGACACTTTCTTGTAAAAAGTCTATACTTTGTGACATTTCGTCTGTAACATCGAATAGGCCTTTGTCGTTAAGCTTTTTGGTAATGTTCATAAGTTTGTTCCGTAGGATAACTAAGCTAGATACATGTTTTAATACTTCGTCTATACGATTAATGGGAACACGAAGAGAAGTGTTACTAAGAACTCGTTTTGATGTGGTAGTCGTTGGTTGATTAACAGATGAAGTATTTTCATTTAGTGGGGCGGTTTCAGAAGAAGGTAAATGCGTCTCGGTTGGCTCCGAAACAACTGTAGTTTCTTCTGATGAAACGTGATGTGAATTTGATGGGGAATGTTGTGATTGGCGATTATCTTCTAATACATGCGCCTTATTGACAAAAGCTATGCTTTCAATAAAATTGTGAACGTCTTCTAGAGACTCTGTGGAACGAATTGTTACAAGCACTTCTTCGAAAGTTTTTCCGTCTTCTAAGTCCTTATTATTGGGTGCAAATGTAACGTTTGGATATTTGTCTTCTATTTCACGGTATATAAGAGAAAGTGAAGCAAAGATAAAATCATCTTCTAGTGTAGTATCTAGTTTAAATGTAATTCCATCTCTATCTTCTTTGTTGGTTGTCGTTTGTGGAGTTTCTGGTGTCTCCAAACTAGTTAAAACGGAGTTTAATAACTTTGTACTGATTTCAGTTACATCAATTTCTTCATTTGACTCTGATTCGATAAGCGCCAAGAGTGTTTCTAGTATTTGTTCGGTTTCAAACAGAATGTCGATATGGCCTGGTGTTATTTCCATATTATTATCGCGAGCTTCCATAATTAAATTTTCAAGGGCGTGCGTTACATCCGCCATCTTTTTTGTATGATGCAGGCGAACGTCATTATCCGCACTATCGCTGAACGTATTGTAAACTGTCGAAGAATTACCTTTTAGTGTATGTGCGCTTCTAAATAGAGTGTTTACCGCATCCTTGTTAGTTCTGTCTTTCTCTAATTCTAATAAGTGTGTAGATAGTTCATTCAAAGTGTCTAACGACTCAGCAAGAAAGATATTAAAAAGCTCATTTTTATCTAAATAATCCATATGAGCACCCCCTACTCTATTTATTTATTCTTCATGTTTTGAGATTTCTTTTAAAGATTGGAGTTTTTTTCTCTCAATTAATTTATCAGCATTCAAAATGATTAGAAGTTTTTCATCTTTTTCTGTTTCGCCTTTTTTACGATAAATACCTTGAATATATTCGCTAGATTCACTTGAAATGGTCTCCGTTAAATTACCTAAAGAAATATCTTTTTCGTTAATTTCAATTACTTCGTCTACTTCGTCCACGATAAAACCTATCCATACATCATTAACATTAGAAATGATAATAAAAGGAACGTGATTATCGTTTGTATTGTGAATATTGAATAATGTACGTAAATCCACGATAGGAACGATTTGCTCGCCTTGAAAATCGATAATACCCTTCACTTCAACATCGGTATTTGGAATTTCACGAATATCTTTTGTATCCTCAATTTTTTTGACGTGGGTAATATTTAATGCATAAAGCTCACGACCAATCCTAAATGCCACATATTTCTTTAATAGAATATCAGACATATCAATCACCTCGATTGTAAGTTAAAAATGAAGCGGCCTGTTTGTCAATTAATAGAGGAAATATTTTATCGAATTTTAAACGATTTCTTAAAAACAGGAAAGAAAAACGAACAAATTTTAAAAATAACTATAAGAATAAATATTTTATAAGATAGTTTTGCTAGAGATAAGAAAACTGCGTGATATAGTGCTTATAGAGAAAATGAGGTGATAGGATGAGTGAGAATGAAAAGTATCAAAAGCTTGATAGGCAAAAGTACAAGCAAGTGTTAAATGGCGATGAAGAAGGCAGGTTTAATATAGCACCTGTTCTTCCGATTAATCCTGATGTAGGTGTAATACGAGAAAACTTGAGCATTATTCCCGCAGAACTAGAATACTGGCAAGGATTAGCCGCACAGAGAAAGGCAAAGATACAAGATGTTAAAACCTACATTAAAGGAAAACATAAATCACTTGAACTACATAAAAGTAAAATTAGAACTGATGGAATGAAGAAATGGAAAGATGAAATGAAAGAATATCTTCCTAATGTAAAACAACTATTTACTGAATATGAAAATGACCCGAATATGAATAAAATGATTATGCAACAATTAATAAAAGATTTGCGACCTGAAAAGCCGACAAAAAATGATTTAGATGATTTAGCAAATTTAAAAACAGAATCAATGCAAAAGGAAATTCATCTGTTGGAAAAAGAGTTAAATGCGTTAGAGGCGGATTACGAAGCGTTAAAAGTTAAAATTAACCTTTACGAGAATACATATATATCTGTTCGGGCGCATGTAAGATTGCTAGAACGACAATATGAACGAACAGACAGATAAATGAAAATAATGGTAAAATGTAAAATAAAGTAAAATATACATATTCTGGTTTTGTTTTAGTAAAATAGTTTTCTTTCACATTTTTTACAAGGGTATAGGCAAATCCGTTCAAATTATATTTTGTCTTGAGTGGCAACGGTCTAGACAGTTTATAAAGAGGAGGGTTTTGCTGTGAGAAAAAAGGAACTTGTTCAAAGTATTTCAGAAAAAACTGGAGAAACACAAAAGAAAATTCAGGAAATATTAGAATTAGCAATGGATGAAATTATGGAAACAGTTTCTACAGGTCAAAAAGTAACGTTTATGGGTTTTGGCACGTTCGAGCCAAGGAAGCGTAAAAAGAAACGTGGAACAAATCCATCTACACGAAAGCCAATGACTATTCCAGCAAAAAGAGTGCCTGCATTCCGACCAAGTCAACAGTTTAAAGATTTGCTTGACTAACAAAACCTAGTACTAGGTTTTGTTTTTTTTTCCATTCGTAACAGAAAAAGGTGGTATAATGCTTCAAAAGAGAACAAAACAGGAGGACGAAACTATGTCAAACCCAAAGCTGATTTACTATAAGGTTGAGACGGCGAAAAACTTTAATAGCTTAATAGAAGTAAACAAGTTAGTGAATTATGTAAAAGAGAACGGAATGTCAGCAATCGGCGTAGCAGACGTACAAAATATGGCTAGTGTCATGGATGTTTATACACTAGCACAAAAGCAAAATCTTCTTCCTATCATCTCTGTTCAATTTCGAGTGTATGGAGTTCTTAGTCACGATGAATTGTATGTAACATTAGTGGCTAAAGACTATAAAGGATATATTGAGATATTATCCTTGCACAATGCAATTGCAACAAAAGATGAAGGAAAAAGTCAACGTTTAAATTTAAGAGAAATTCCAGAGCTAAAAAACGTTGTGGCAACGGTTTCGATTACGGAAGCAATTAAAGAGGAGCGCTCTATTCTAATTGACACCATACTTAAAGGATTAAAAGACAGAGTAGGAGAGAAAAATCTTTGGATTGAAATTGAGCCCGCGTTTTCTGAAGAGGAAAAGGAGATTCAATTAAAAGTTGTAGAACAAGCGAAAACATCTCAATTAATTACAATAGCAGCCCCAACAATTCGGTATTTCGAACAAAAACAAGAAAAAGTATTAGATGTCATGCAAAGAGCACGTAGCAAACAAAAAGGTATGTATAACAAAGGGGTTACTACCCAATACTTTTTATCTGCTAGCGAAATAGACCAAGCTTATGAACAAGCCCCAACAAGCGTGGAGCAAACGTTAAAATTACAACAATTATGTAATGTGAAAATGCCTGTAAAAGGAACAAAAGAATATAAGAAAAAAATGTGCCGTTATAAAGTTCCTGAGAGTTTTAATGTGCCGTTTCAACTTGAGGAAATGTTTGATGTGAAGAAAAATTTTGTATTACCTCAAGACGAACAATCATTAAGAGAGATTGGCTATCTATGTCATCTAGCGTGGGAAGGGTTAAAGGTAAGATATGCTAATGACCCAGAGTTTCCTGAAATTAAGAAGCGATTAAAACATGAATTAGGTATGACTATTGCAGATGATGAAGCGAATTATACTTTAGTTATTCAAGGTTTCATCCGCCGCGGTCGTGAGAAAGGTTTAACATTTGGACCTGGTCGAGGCTCGGTAGTAGGTTCCATGTTAGCCTATTGTCTGGACATTATAGAAATCGATTCGTACAAAGAAGGTCTGTTATATGAGCGCTATAAAAATGAGTTCCGTGAAGGCGACCAGGATATGGACATTGATGTGGCGAAATCTGACCGTGACGCTGTTTTGCTTGATATTCAGCAGGAATACGGATTTTATCATATGGCAAAGCTATCTACTTTTGGTACTCATGGTGCCAAAGATGCTTTAAGTGCTGTCGGAAAATTATACAGTATGCCAGAAAATTTAATTGTGAAATTGAAACAAAGTATGAGTAAAGTGAAAGGGGTCATTGAGGAAGTATTAAATAATGAGACTTTACTTAAAGAGGCGAAGAAAGAATTTGAGAAACTAGACGAGGTGTTATATATTGTTCAAGAAATTCAGCACCTTCCTAAAAGCACAAGTATTCATACAGCAGGTATTGTACTAAGCGAAAAAGATATTCGTCAAGAGCTTCCCATTACCTTACAGTATGATAAAGATTTAGGAGCCTATATCCCAGTTATTCAGTACGCTGAAAAAAATAAGCATTTAGAAATGTTAGGTTTTCAAAAACTAGACATTTTACCGCTTATTTTTCTAGATGTAATGAAAAACACACTGATTTCTGTGAAAGAAACGAAGGGAATAGAACTAAAGATAACTGAAATACCTTTAGATGACCCACTTGCATTTGAACTGATGGGTAAAGGTGAAACGTTAGGGCTATTTCAAATTGGTTCGGATGATATGAGCAGGTTGGCAAAATCTCTAATGCTTAGGAATCACCTGGATGTCAAAAATTTATTGGGTATCTACCGTCCTGGAGCTAAAGATGAAAGCGACCATTTTGTTGAAAATCAGAAGAAAAACAATCAATACATTTATGATGAAGATGGGAATGTCATTGAAGGTGTAGATGATATTAAGGCAATAACAAACAGCACACATGGTATTATTATTTATCAAGAACAAATAATGAGAATCGCTCAAATTTGGGCAGGCTATTCTTTGGCAGAAGCAGATGTATTACGTCGTGCTGTGTCTAAAAAAGAGATGAACATCCTTCAAGAAGAACGAGAAATATTTGTTCGAAAGGCAAAAGCTTTTGGTCGAGATGAGGAGACGAGTAATAAATTATATGATTTGATTGTTAAGTTCGAATATGGCTTCAATGAATCACACGCGGTCGCGTATGCAAAGGTAACGATTCAAACTGCTTATTTAAAAGCAAATTATCCACTCGAATACATGAGTGCGTTAATTACCGCTTATATGGATGAGTCAGTCTCCGCAGCCTATTATAAAGATGCCAAACGAATGGGTATTGTTATGTATCCACCATCAATTGAGAGCTCAGGAAGTGCATTTGTACCATATAAAGATGGTATAGCATTTGGGTTGCCAATTATAAAACATGTAAATATAAAAGCAGCAAAGGCAATTGAAGAAGAACGGGCAAAAAGACCGTTTTATAACTTCACAGAATTTCTAAATCGCGTTCATTCAAGTGTTGTTGACATGAAAGTTATCAAAGCTTTGATTTCTGTGGATGCCTTAAATATATTTGGTAATCAAAATCAATTATTTAAAATGTTGGAGGGGAAATCTTCTCCTATGCAAATACCAAGTCAGCAGATGCTGTTTGCGGATTTACCAAATATGCAATATGACTTGAAAGAGGTAAAACCAAATATTGAAGATGTGTCAAAAGAAGAAAAGATTGAAAGACAGCAAGAATATACATCGTTAATATTTGAAAAAAATCCACTCGAAGGTAATGAGAAAGTATACGGAAGAATGCTAAGTCGGTTAAATAAGACAAAACCTGTTTTTGGAGGAGTCATTGTAGACAAAGATGTGGTTAAAACAAAAACAAAGAAGAATATGGCTTATTTAAGAGTTCAGGGTTCGAAAAAAGTAGTAAAAGTAGTCGTTTTTGACAATGTTTTTGAGAAGGTGCAAACTGAATTAGGATTATACGAGTATGTATTATTCAAAGCCCGTTATGACGAGTCGAGAAATCAATATGTGCTTAACCAAGTGGAAAAAGTAAACGGCCTAAAAATGTTAGTGACTTTCCCTCAAAAAGTAATAAATGCGGGTAAGGACAAACAGCTAGCATGGTTAAAGTCATTTAATGAAATACTGGCAAAATACCCTGGTTCGCAAGAAGTTGTACTTACATTAAAAGATGCTCAAAAAAAATATAAAGCAACCATTTCCGATGAGTTCCTGGAGGATTTAAAACAGATAGTAAATACAAATGAGTTTGCGCTCGACCCAGTTCGATAGAATTTCTATCGAACTTTTTTTATTGAAAAGGTTTTTCAAAAAAAGACAAAAATCTAAGAAATATAAAGCTGATATGTGTGGTGACGATGAAAGATGAAAAAAATACGCGAAAGAATTCAAGATAGAGCCATACGATTGAAGGGTGAAACATCTATAAAATCAATCTTGGTTGTTTGTGCATTTGTAATTATGGCTGCTATCATGGTGAATTCCATAATCTCTAATATTCAATTGCAATATCAAAAAAGCCAGTTGTCAAATCAATTATTTGAATTGAAAAACCAAAACAAAGCCCTAGAACAAAAGATTGAACAGGCGTCAACTAATCGTTACGTAGAAGAAGTGGCCAGAGAAGAACTAGGTATGGTGAAAAGTAATGAAGTACCAGTTAAAGTTGTGGAAAAAAAGGTAAAAGGTGAAGAGAATACTAAGCTTAAATCTAGCGATAAAGTTGGTATTTACATGAAAGACTGGTACTCGGAAATAGAAAATTGGGTCACTAAACGATAATAATAAGGGGTGGAACAGTGGCACAGGAACAGAAAATAACCAAGACAATTGACAACCTAGGTCGCGTGCTTATACCAAAAGATTTGCGAAAACAGATTGGTTTGCAATCTGAAGATGAGTTAGAAATGTCCGTTCAAAACGGAAAAATTGTTCTCGAAAAAAAGACCAAACGTTGCACGATATGTATGTCTGAAGAGAGTCTGTTGGTCATTGGTCAGAATCGCTTTATTTGTAACAAATGTAAAACTGAGATTGAACAAATTGAAAACGAATAAGAGGCTCCCAATCCCATTGAATAAAAACCAATAGGATTGGGAGTTTTTTTTGTTTCGCCGCTTTAAGTTCCCTATCGTCTTACATGGATTACATGATGGGGCATGGCGCTTCTCAACATCTTAGAAAGGAGTACGAAAATGAAAAAATGAAGGATATAAGAAAAGGTAGAGGGTTGCTTCAAAATAGGGAAATAAAGTACGCGTAACTATCCCGTTTGTATACAAATTTCTATTTATTATTTTACAAGACAAAACTCTTTCGTTTTAAATACCAGATGTTTTGATAGGCAAATAAAGACTCTATAGTGTAGTTAACTAATAGTTATAAATAGCTAAGGGAATTAGTGAAAAATAACTTTAAATAACGGCGCGTACAAAAAGTAAAAGGGGTGTGTGACGTGAAAATCTTACCTATTAGTAAAGTAAAACAAGGTATGCTTTTGGCACAAAACATTTTTAGACATGATGGATTACTGGCATTTACTAAGGGAACGGAAATTAAGAAAATTCATATAGAAGCTTTAGAATATTTAAAGTTAGATGCTGTTATGGTGTACGAAGAAAAAGTGAGGTTCAAGGATGATGATATCAATTTTACCTTGCAGATATTAGAATCAGCCTACGAACATACATCTATATGGTCCGAAGAATTCGGGAGGGATATTTTCCTAAAAGTCAGCAAGCGCATCATAAAAAATAGACGAATATGTAAATACATGAATCAACTTCGAGTAGTTGATTCTTATTCTTTGGCTCATTGTATTAATATCAGTATAGTCATCGCGTTAATTCTTGCAAATGAAGGACGAGCAGATAACGAGTTAGCAGATATTACTTATTTAGCGCTTTTACATGATATTGGACGTATAAAAATGAAAGGGATATTCGAAAAACAAGGAAAATTATCTGAGAAAGAATTTGAGAAAATTCGTCAACATCCAGAGTTGTCATTTAAATTGTTGAAAAAGGCAGGATTCTCCGCATACGACGTACAGTTCGTGCTAGAAACACATGAAAAGTATGACGGGAGCGGTTATCCGTTGCAATTAGGGAATACCGAGATATCGGATTTAGCTCAATTGATATTTATAGCGGATACATATAATGCACTATCTAGTTATCGTCCATATCGAAGTGTTTTTCCACCTTTTGAAGTGATGCAAATTATTGAGTCAGAAACTGATAAATCGTTTGGGAAAAGGTTTGTAGATGCTTTCTTGGATAAATTCACGCCTTATCCAGTAGGGGTGATGGTGGAACTTAACAACGGTGAAGTTGGAGTGGTTAAACGTAATGGAGGTGTTAACAATACACTTCCAGTCATTGATATCATTTCAACTGATACTGGGGAGAGAGTGACAACGATTGACCTGAGATATCATCAAGAATTAAGAATTATCAAGGTATTGACTGAATATTGAGCGGACTACCGCTCTTTTTTTCGCTCATTCTAAAAAAGAAACACCAACATATCTTAAAAAAATCAGTGTTTATATGGTAAAAGTAATAGAGAGGCTTATTTGAAGCCAGAAGGAAAGGGTGAATACGTTGAGTAAAACACTTGTCATATGCGAGAAGCCAGACCAAGCTAGACAGTATGCAGACGCCATGTCTGATACAAGTAAATTCAAAAAAAGTAATGGGTATTTAGAAAACGATACCTTCGTCTTCACATATGCTTTTGGACACTTGGTGACCTCAAAAGGACCGAAAGATTACAAAGAATTTTCGGAGCAACCTAACAAAGGTTGGAATTGGGCTTCTATTCCTTTTTTTCCGCCAAACGGTTCATTAGATTTTCATATCACAGATAGAGGGAAAGCTGACCAAATGAAGGTAATTGGCAGCCTTTTAAAGAGAAGTGATATCTCACTTGTCATAAATGGTGCCGATGCTGGGCGCGAAGGGGAGCTTATTTTTTGGGAAATTTATGATTATTTCAAATGTAAAAAACCAGTAAAACGTCTCTGGTGCTCCACATATGTAAAAGAAGATGTTCAGCAAGCATTCCAAAATTTACGAGACGAAAATTATTTCCTCTCACGAAGAGATTCAGCCTACTCTAGACAGTTTGCAGACTGGGCATTAGGGATGAATTTAACCATTGGTTTTAGTATAAAAGCAAACATGGGCCGAGCGCTTCATGTAGGGCGTGTACAAACTCCGACCATTGCTTTGTTAGTTCAAAGAAGATTAGAAAGAGAGAGTTTCATACCTGAAGATTATTTTGAAATAGAGGCTGAGTTTGGAGGGAAATACAAAGGAAAGTGGTTTAAAACCCAAGCAGGGAACACCAAGTTTGATAAAAAAGAAGATGCCCAAGCCATTGTAGATAAAATAACGGGTAAAATCGGAACAGTTGTTAAAAAAGATGTAAAAAAGGAGCCTGAAAATCCCAAAAAGCTGTTTAACTTAACGGATTTAGCAAGGCTTGCAGATAGAAAGTTCGGGTATGACCCTTCAAAAACGCTTGAAATCGCACAACTTCTATATGAAAAATACGCAGTGTTAAGTTATCCTCGTACCAGTTCCAGATTTTTAGGAGAAGTTCACGTTGCAGAACTACCAACCATATTAAAAGCAATAGACATCCCTGAGTATACAAAATACACCTCTCATATCTTATCTACAGGTATCAAAACAAATAAATCCTTCGTCAATGACAAAGAAGTAACAGACCACCATGCCATCATCCCCACAAAGAAAAAGCCAAATCTACAGGCCTTTGTAGATGACTCTAAAACAGGAATAAAAAGAGAAGACCTTCTTAATATCTACGATTTAGTAATAAAACGATTTTTGGCTGTCTTCTATCCGCCTGCGCTTTATGAGAAGACGGAAATTGTTACAGAAGTCGAAAGGGAAACATTTAAAACTAGTGGTAAGATATTAGTTGATTTAGGATGGAAAGCTATTTACGGAGAAGATACTGAAGAAGATGACCAAGAGGATGTTCCGAAAAAAGGGAAGAAACAAGAGGAAAAAACTAAGGTCGTGCAGCTACCTCCTATTGAAAAAGATGAAACAAACCCCGTGACAGAAGTAGACTTGCAATCAAAGAAGACAAAAGAGCAGCCTCATTATACAAATGATACCCTTCTTGGAATTATGGAAGACCCTCGAAAGTTGTTGGATGATGATGAGTTAAAGGAAGCAATGAAAGAGGCTAAAGCTGGATTAGGAACTGAAGCGACTCGCCCGGGAATAATTTCCAATATCATTGAACGTGGCTATGTAGAGAAAAAAGGTAAGTCATTAATTGCCACGGACTTAGCGGTCAAATTAATTGCTATTGCACCAGAAGAATTAAAATCTCCTATAGTTACAGCTGAATGGGAGCAGAAGCTTATGGACATGGAAGAAAGAAAAATGCAAAGAGAAGCTTTTGAGAAAGAAATATGTACGTACGTTCAAAAGAACATTGTCGAGCTAAAAGACGTCACACTTACTATTGAGTTTGGAAATGTGAACGAAGGTAAGTCGATTGGCGTTTCGTGCCCTAAGTGTGGAAAAGACGTAACGGAAAAGAAAAGTGTCTATTCATGCCTTTCACACACGAAAGACAAAAGTTGCTTTTATGTTTTTAAAGTAACGGGAAAAAAGAAAATTTCAGAGACACAAGTCAAACAATTAGCAACTAAAGGAGTTACTGGAGTTATAAAAGGGTTTACGAAACGAGATAATAGCGGGAAGTTTGATGCAAAGTTAAAGTGGAACCCTGAAAGTGGAAGAGTTGAATATCAATTTGATAAACCTGAACCTACAAATTTAACCTGCCCTTTCTGCGGTAAAGGTGAAGTAAGAGAAAATGCGAAAGCGTTTGGATGTACCAATTGGAAAGAGGGTTGTAAGTTTACGGTTTGGAAAGAGATGAATGGAAAGAAAATGACGCTATCCATCGTAAAAGAACTGATTGAAAAGAAAAAAACGAAAAAAATATCAGGTTTTAAAAAAGCGAATGGAGAAGAATATGATGCTCATCTTGTCTTGAACATGGAACAAAAAAAGATTGAGCGAGCATTTAAATAAAGTCATATCTTTTAAAGGTATGGCTTCTTTTTTTGCCAATTTTATTGAAAATAGACTTAATCTGACTAAGATGAGGTGGAACTGGAGGCGATGGTATGTTTGATATGTTTAAAGAAGGCCTTACGTTTACCAATTTTGTAGATATGCTTATTATTTTATTACTTGCATACTTGTTGTATATAAAAATTAGGAAAACGGAAGCGTTAAAGATAATTATTGGTATCGTAATTATCTTCTTTTTATCCCATTTAACAGGAGAGATAGGGTTAACCACAACTTCAGAAATATTAAAAAAAGCTAATGATTTGTTGGTCCTAGGACTTGTTGTTATTTTTCATCCTGAACTGCGAATGGGGTTGAAAAAAATAGGAGGACTAACAGACATTAAAAATTTTGAAGAAACTAAAATCATTGATACTGTTGAAGAAGCGGTGTACATGATGTCTTCTAATCGAATTGGAGCGTTAATTCTCATTGATTATGAAGAAAATGTAGCAAATTTTTCTGAAAATCAAACTAAAATTGATGCTTTATGTACTGCAGAACTACTACAAACGATATTTCACCCTAAAACGAGGTTGCATGATGGAGCGGTCATTATCCATGGAGACAGAATTGCCTATGCAGGTTGTAAATTACCTATAACAGGTCGCAGAAGAAAAGATTTGGGGCATTTAGGGACGAGGCATTTAGCGGCTTTAGAGAATGTAGAACGCTTTAATGCTATTGCAGTAGTTGTGTCTGAGGAAACAGGAAATGTTTCTATTGTCACAAGTGATGGTATGCAACGAGTAAAAAGTCGTGAAACATTCAAACAATTTTTTGAAGATGAGAAACAAAAGAAAATATGGTTAGAAAAATTCATTAAAAAGTCTTAAGAGTAGAAGCGAAAGAACTTCTACTCTTTTTTTATGTGCGCGAAAAAGGGTTGTTCTAAAATTCTTTAAATTCATCAGAAAGAATGTCTAAAAAAATATCTTTTTTTCATAAAAAAAACAAAAAAACAAAAAAGGACTAATCTAAAAAATTTAAAGAAACAAATGTAGTAAAACAAGAACTTACTCATTGTTTTCAACAGATAGATAAAGATGTGAATCAATGCTTCTCATATGAAGTATTTGAAATAAAAAAGATGCTGAAATTAGGAGGCCTATCATGGATATGAATAACGTAGAACATCAAGGTGCAAAAATTAAAGTAATTGGTATTGGCGGTGGCGGTAATAATATCGTCAATCACATGGTGCGAGAAGGACTTTACGGTGTCGAATATATTGCAATTAACACGGACGAGCAGGTATTAGCTTTATGCCAAGCTTCTTCTAAGATAAAAATCGGTAAAAAAGGTTTAGGTGCAGGTGCTAACCCAGAAGTAGGCCGTCGTGCTGCTGAAGAAAGTTTGGATGAAATCAAAGAATTAGTTGAAGGCACAGAAATGGTGTTCATCGCTGCAGGAATGGGTGGAGGAACTGGAACAGGAGCAGCTCCTGTTGTGGCAGCACTTTGCCGTGAAATGGGTATTTTAACAGTTGGAGTTGTAACTAAACCATTCTCTTGGGAAGGTACACCTCGTATGGAACAAGCGTTAAAAGGCATTGCAGAATTAAACGATAACACAGATGCTATTATCGTGATTCCAAATAACAAACTAAAAGATTACATCAAACAAAAAAGCGCTGGCCAAGGAAAAGTGAAGAGTCCTGGTATTTTAGAAGCGTTTAGAGAGTCAGATAACGTAACACGTTTTGCTGTACAAGGTATCTGTGATTTAATCCAAATTCCTGGATTAATTAACCTTGACTTTGAAGATGTGAAAACGACTCTACAATCTGGTGGTTCTTGCTTAATGGGTATTGGTACAGCAAAAGGTGAAGACCGTGCTAAAAAAGCTACGTTGGCCGCTATGCACAACCCATTATTAGAGCATGGTATCGATGACGCAAAAGCGGTTATCTTCAACGTTACAGGTGGAAATGACTTTTCGTTTGATGACTTAGATGAAGCATCTGACTTAATCTATGACCATGTTGATAAAGAGCGCGCAAAGATTATTGTTGGTGCTGTTATTAAAGAAGAGTTAGAAGAAGGTGAAATTCAAGTAACCGTTGTAGCAACTGGTTTTGACCACAATCCTTCATTAAAAGGTAATGAAGCAAACAAAACTAAAAACGTATTTGGTGTGTTGCCTCAAGAAGAAAAAGAAGAGCCAGTTCAGGAAAAACGTCAAGTTCGTGAAATTGATGATATTACTGATGACGGTATTCCTAGTTTCTTGTTAGGTAAACGTCGTCGAAACTAAGGGGAGGCTACATACAATGAAGCTGAGTGAAAAGATATATAATAAAAAAGATTTCAGCACTGTAAAAGGAATGTTTGGTTCCTCCACTGGTTACGACGCAGACCAAGTTGAAGTTTTTTTAGATGAAGTAGTGGTAGGCGTAGAAGCATTAGAAAAAGAGATTCTTAATTTGCGTAATCAAATTAAGAATCTTCTAGAAGAACGCAAAATAGAAGAGCAGGTTGATAATAACATTGAAGGTCAACAAGAATTAACAGATATGAAAGAAAAATTGCGTAGAAGCATTGAGCAATGTGAGACACTTGAACGTGCAAGTAAGAAATTGTTCTACAAAGCGGAAGAAGTGGCACACGAAATGAAAACAGAAGCTGAACAATCTGCTTCAACTATTGTCGAAGAAGCGAAACAACAAGCGAATACATTGTTGAAAAAGGTAGAAGAGCGCACAGCAGAAAAAGAACGAGAAATTCAGCGTTTGGAAAACAAAGAAAAGGAATTGCGTGAGCAGTTTGCTGGATTTGCGGATTTAATCCGAAAGGCTGTAAATAAATAATCGTTCCTTTTAAAAGGTGCTTATACACAATGTGTAGGCGCCTTTTTTTTTGTAAAAGGTTTTTGCTGAATCCCGACAAATTTGTGTGCAAGTAAAAGAATGGAGATGGTAAAGGTGCAAAAGATAAAATTTGATAAATATTTCACTATTATCTTAGCGATTATCATATGTGTAGGAATTACCATGATATTCAGTGCAAGTTCTATACGTGCTTTGGAACAATTTGGTGATATGTATTACTTTTTTAATAAACAAATTATAAATGTCGTGCTTGGCTTGATTGTTATGATAATTACAGCAAAAATACGCTACCAAAAATATCGTGAATTTTTAATTTGGATTAATGGAATAACCATATTTTTGCAATGCTTAGTTATATTTTCATCATTTGGTCAAACGGTAAATGGAGCAGAACGTTGGTTAAATATCGGCGGTTTTGCGTTTCAACCATCTGAAATTGCAAAAATTACAGTAGTTCTAACACTTGCTCATATCATACATGTGAAAAAGCAAGATGGGTCACTTAACAAGCTGGTTCAAGGTATTTTTCCTATTCTGGCTTATATCGGATTATACGTTGGTTTGGTATTAGCGCAAAAACACTTAAGTGCCGCGGGTTTAATATTACTAGTAGCAGTTACTATGCTGTTAATAGGTGGGGTAAAAATATCATATTTTGTAATTATGGCTGCAACCACACTAGGTATTGCTGTCATTGGGGTTATTATGGAACCTTTTCGTCTAAGACGAATTATTGGTTTTTTAGACCCAGAAGCTAATGCGCTAGGTGATGGATATCAGATTGTTCAAAGTTGGTATGCACTAGGCTCAGGCGAAATATTTGGCTTGGGAATTGGAATGAGTCGTCAGAAATTCTCCTGGTTGCCCGAAAATCACACTGATTATATCATGGCGGTTATCGGAGAAGAACTTGGTTTCATAGGCGTTCTGGCTATCATCATTTTATTTGGAGCTCTTCTGCTTCGAGGATTAACGATAGCTTCAAAAGCAAATGATGTATTTGGAAGCTTAATTGTAGCAGGTATTAGTGTTATCATTTTTTATCAAGCAACGATAAATTTCGCCGTAGTATCTGGGTGGTTTCCAACAACAGGAATGCCACTCCCATTTATCAGTTATGGTGGGACTTCTACGATAATTTTATTTATTGGAGTAGGACTTATTTACAATGTTTATAGTCAAATAGCAGAAAAAAAATAAAATCTGTTATTTTTTGAAAATATGGTTTGCCTTTTTATCGTTTTTTATGTAAAGTGAATGTATAATAAGTATTTATACAGACGGAAAAAAGGAGGATTTAAGGATGACAAAGCAGGATGTGAACGAAGCTATCAAAACACTGTACATTATGGATGAATCCTTGGAAGAGTCAGATGTAAAAAAACTCCACAAAAAACTCTACAATAACGCGATAAAATTGTACGGACAATGGGATAAAGTTCTTCGCGGTAACTTCATTACCAAAAAAAAGCTAAAAGAACGACAAAAATTTATGTTGTACGCACGACTAAAAAGTCGATATCTTCAAGACGGTGCGGAAAAACTAAAGTACAAAGAAATTGACCCACAGACAAAAGAGCTTATTAATCAATCATTTAAAACAATGAAAGCGTTGAAGGACATTGTTATAAACAAATGGACAGAAGATAAAGTTATGTATGAATTACGCATTGTTTTTATGTCTGGTGCGACTGTTCAAAATCTCGATACAGAGTATCCAGTTTTGTATGAACACGTGTTAAATCATTACGATAGCTTATCAGAAGCCCTTGAAGATTATAATAAGCGCTTTGGAATGCCTAGCATTACAGCGGCGATGCCTGCAGTAACTAAACAAACTGCCTCATTAGAAGTAGTATCATCGTCTAAACTAATAGAAGAAAAACAAGAAGTGATTGAAGAAGGTCCCTCTTTAGAAAATGGTCTAAAATTAGACGAACTTGCTAATACAATGGTTCAAATTAATTACATTGAGAAAAAAGAAGATTTATTTAACATGGTAGAAGGTCAAAATAAAGATTTAAAAGAGATTAACGCATTTGTTATTCAACATATTGCCAAAGCCCAATTGAAAAACGAAGAAATTTCATTAAAAGGAATCTACAAAGAAGACCCAGTTATGCATTTTGCTATTAAAATACACTATGGCGATTTACAAAATGCTATCCAGGCAGCTGTTAAAGAAATGACAAAAAATATCACTTCAGTAAGCTAATTTTTTTTCGTGACAGCAACTTATGTTGCTGTTATTTTGTGAAAAGATATTTTTTTTGATATTTATTCTTATGAAACGAAGATAAGTAATATGCTACATATAATAAACAAAAGTGCACCAGCTTTTTAGCAGGTGCACTTTTGTTTGTTCTTAAAAGGGAAAAAAAGGCAAAGTTGTGATAAAAAAAGTAGGTTTTTTAGTATTTCGTGAAAAACGTATGTGGGAAGAGGTGATGATTAATGATAGAATTTCGAAATATAAAGAAAAATTACGAAAGAAGAGAAGTAGCAATTGAAAATGCAAATTTTAAAATTGATGAAGGAGAGTTTGTCTTCTTAGTTGGTCCATCAGGTGCAGGGAAGAGTACGTTAATTAAAATGATGTATAGAGATGAAAAACCAACTTCAGGACGTATTTTTATGTTTGGTAAAGATATAAATCGACTCTCAATTCCAAAATTACGACGCCATTTAGGAATCGTATTACAAGACTTTCATTCTTCTTTGCTTTCGAAAAAAACAGCCTACGAAAATGTAGCATTCGTCCTAAAACAACATGGAAGAAGTCCACGTTTTGTGAAAAAAGAGGTTCGTAAAGCACTGGAAAAATTAGGACTAGGTGATAAAATGCATAAATACCCCCATCAACTATCTGGTGGAGAACAGCAGCGTGTAGCAATTGCGAGAGCTATTGTTCATAATCCACAAATTATTATTTGTGATGAACCTCTAGGAGATTTGGATAGTGAAAACGCGAAAAACGTTATGAAATATCTGAATTTATTAAATCAGGAAGGTTCTACTATTGTTATGTCTACACATAATGAGGAAATTGTTAAGTCCGAAAATAAACGCATTATTGTAGTTAATGACGGAATGGTGCAACGGAAAGAAGAAGTGAATACAGAAACAATCTCTGGTATCATGAGCGGAACTCACGTAAGAGAAACAGAGGGGGTTGTTGAATGAAATGGTTTTGGTTAATGTCTCTATGGGTTGCTGAAACAGTAACAGGTCTTATACGTAATTTCTGGGGTAACATGACAGCCATTTTATTGACTGTTGCTTGTTTAACTTTATTTTCGCTTTCATTTGTAACGGGATTGAATGCAAAATATTTTGCTGAAGTATTGGACGATAAAATTGAAATCCGAGCGGATATTAAGGACAGCGAAACAGACTACGAGACAATTGCTAGGAACCTAGTAAGTATCGATAGTGTAAATGACGTAAGGTTTATTAGTAAGGAAAAAGCATTTGAAATGATGGAAAAAGAAATGAAGGATAATGTGGAAGTTCTACATGCCGTCGGAGAAAATCCGTTTCCAGCCCGATATGTCATCAAAGTAGATAACCCTGATAATATTGATAAGGTTGTAAAAGAAATAAAAGCTTTGAATGTGACGGAAGATGTACAGTACGGTAAAGAGTATGTTCAAAAGTTGGTCTCATTTACGAATGGTATTCAAAATGTAGGATACATCATGACATTTGCAGCAGCTATTTTTACGGTTTATATCGTAACAAATGTAATTAAATACAATATTGATAAACGGAACGATGAGTTGAAAATTAAGCGACTTACTGGTGCAGGTATGTTTACAATTCGTCTTCCGTTTGTTTTAGAAGCTCTAATTATTACATTTGCATCAAGTGTAGTAGTATATGAATTATTTGTATGGGGATACGGGAAAGTCGAAAGCATAGTTCGAGACATGATAAGTTATGCACCGCTACTACCAAAAGAACAGGTGTTGAATGAATTATATTTGCCTTTGCTACTTATTGCATTAGGAATAGGTTTTGTGGGGAGCTTTATCTCTACTCAACGTTTTATTGCTAAATATTAAACAAAATGAGTCCGCTACTTTAATGGCGGACTCATTTTGTTGTTTTACTGTCAATCAAAGTACGGATAATATCCGAGGCTTCATGTCTAAGTAAACCGTGTAGTTTGTACGGAACGGTCATTTTCTTCTCTTTTAGAAGGTCTTGTATGAGTTGTATTTGTCGCTTACTTGCAAGTACCTTTTTTCCTGTGTCTTGGCTGCGCATGTTTTTTAAATAACGGTCTGTTTTTTGTGCCTCGGTTGCTATTCTTCTCTGAAGTTGGTGTCTCTTCATCTGCATATTAAGAAAATATTCATATTTTACATCTAAAAGAGATGATTTTGTGTTAAAAGAACATTCAGAGGGTTTAAAAAGATATTCTTGACCATACACAGTGTTTTGAAATTGAAAGTGCGGCTGGAGAACAATGAAATAGTTAGTTAACACATCATAATAAAAGAGACGTTTATATTCTTTTAAAAGAATTTGTTCTAATTGGTTTAACTTATGAATAAATGGATTGTTTGGATTTTGGTATTTATGCATGGAGTAACCTAAAATCCAAAAATCTAAAATGCCTGCTTCGTTGTAAAGATGATGTCTACGTTCCCAGGTTGATGATTGAATGGGAGAACATTGATATTCTACCGCAGTGTTGTAGGGTGGTAAAAATGTATCAGCTCGCTGATTGGTGGCTGAGATATGATACTCTACTTGGCATTCTTCAGTAGAAAATTGTTCTTCAAGCCATGTAAGAATAGCGGCTTTCCCTTTTTCATGTTCCACGCTTTCGGGTTCGCGAAATGGGAAAGAACAATCACTAGAGTGATGCGCAAAATGATGTTGTTTATCCGCGCATTCCTTAAAAATTAAAGGGTCGTTGCAATCTGGACAAAAAAGAAGTTTTTTGTCTGACCATTCACGTAAAGAAGTAGCATTCTCTTTAAATACAAAAATCGTTTTATTTTCTTTAATAGCGGTAAGCATCGCATAACCTCCCGCTATTAATGTATGTAGGGGTGAAAAGAATATGAATTCTTTTCATGAGTAACAGGAGTTACTAATGCAAAGGGGGTATGGAAAGTGCAGTTGAGTCGTTTTTATCTCTACTTAACTTCTATTTATCGTTTTGGAATTATAGCGCTTGTTATTGCACTAGATGTATTAACAGGTTTTGATTATGAATTGCATAAACTGATGATATATGCGTTATTTATTCTATATGGAATTGTGTTTGCTGTTTTTCGTGTAAATAAATGGATAGCTTATACTGAATTACTTGGAATTATTATCTTACTTACGTTTATTAATGAACCAGTATTAAACTATTTATTTATGATACCGTTTTTAAATTTTATTAGTAGTGATGCTAAGAAAATGGATGTACTTTTGTTTTGGTTAGTATCTGTATGCTATATCTATTTCGCTACAGAATCACTTGAACAGCAACTTATTACAACAATAGCTTTATCAATAGGTCTGTTAGCGGCTCTATATATGCTCCATCAAAAGTTTTATCATATTGAAAAGTTAAGCAATGAATTATTTAAATCAAAAGAAGAGATTAAAGAATATCGCAACGAGATTACGACGCAAGAGCAAGGTCTAGAAATTACCATGAAGATGTTTTATCATATGCGTGAATTGTCTGAAGCAAAGAATGAGGAAGAAGTTATTAGTAAGATGTTATTTGGCAGTAAGGCTTTCTTTAATGCAATGTATGCATGTTTGTATACCAAAGAAGAGGGATATGAGCATTATGAAAAAACACAAGAAGAGGGCGATAGTAGTCGATTTGAAGTAGCAGATTCATTAGAGGATTTACCAGAGAATAAAGAAGCCTTTTTTGATAATCAGATGATGAGAACACCTATAGTCGTAAACGGGGAAGACTGGGGTGTTATTGTTATCTATGGAAAACGGATGGCAATTGGTGAAAAAGGCCAGATGGTGTTAAGTCCATTCAATGAAAGTGACTTTGAAACAATGCTTACTTATATTTATTCTGTAACAAAACGAATAACTGAAATGCAGATATCTCATCAAAATCTATTTTTGGCAAATAACGATTTTCTAACTAAGGTACCTAATCGACGCTATTTCTGGGAGCAGTTGGACCGTATGATTGATTTAGGCCAGCGTGGAGATGAGTTTGGTGTCTTAATTATTGACATTGATAATTTTAAAAATTTCAATGATACGTATGGGCATGATATGGGGGACTCAGTATTGAAAATTGTAGCAGAAACCATTGCAAATGCTGTACGGAAAGCAGATATTGTAGGGCGTATTGGCGGTGAAGAATTTGCGGTCATTCTTTATAAACCAAAAAGTGAAGGTATGATGGTGGCCGACAGAATCCGCAAGATGGTTGCTACAGTGCCAGGACCACCGCGGCAAATTACCTTATCAATAGGTCTTGCGTATTTTGGGAAACATGGTGTAACAGTAGAAGAAATAATGAAGAATGCAGATGCAGCCATGTACAAAGCAAAGACAACGGGGAAAAACAAAGTTGTGGAGTATGCCTATGGTATGGGAATGGAAAGGCACTAAAGATTGTAGTAAAGATAAAAGGCTATCTAATGTTAAAACACATTAGATAGCCTTTTATTTACAAGGAATTATAGAAATTGGCACTTTGAATCATAGGAGAGCAATCGTGTACATTTTCTAAACTGATTTCGAAAATAAAATCTTTGCCATAAGTAAATTGCTTTATTTTATCCCACTGAATTAAACCTTTGCCTAGTGGGAGACCGTCATGACTTTGGCCAAAGCTATCCACTAAGTGCATGTATTGAACATAAGGGGCTATCATTTTTGTAACGGATAATAATTTTTCATTATCTCCGCTAAGTGCAATAAAAGAGTGGCTTATATCTTGAACGAGGGGTAAGTGTAACGGTTGGATGATATGTGTAAATAGCTGAGGGTTTTTAAAAGAAAACGTGCCATCTATGGAATCTTCCCATAAAAACTTATCTCGACCGTAAGTTAGAATGTTTTCTATCTCCTTTTTTACTAGTGATGTAATGCCATCAGAAATCTGAATTGAATTGTCAGACTGTGCATAGTTGCAGTGAAGTACGCATTTTATGTCGTACATCGAACATAACTCGAAAAGGATATGACACGATTCTCGATAAAATGCCCTTACTTCAGGATAGTTGCTAATAATGTCTAACGTTTGATTACCTAGTTTCATAGGATGGTGAAGGTATACTCTTACTCCCTGGGATTGAATATAAGCAATGGCGTCGATTAGTTCTTTTTTTCGATTATATAGGTCTTCTTCAACTAGATGAAACTCGAGTATTTCTGGTCTGTATTGCATTCTATCGGCAATATCCCGAGGGTTTACCGCGGTTTTTAAGCGATTTGAAACATAGTACATGTTGTAAACACCGTCCTGTTCAAAGAATAAATATTGCTTTGTATTCTTTTAGAAGACTCCTTTGAAATGGGGATAAGGAAATGAGAGAGGCACAGTTGACAAGAAGAAAGAAGTGTCTTAAGACGAATAGGTGAGGTGGTAACATGCGTATAGGTTTTCACATTCCATTTTCGGGAAGTTTAAATAAATTAGAGGAACGAGTGAAGGTTACAAGAGGAAATACGTTTCAAGTATACGCAAGAAGTTTACGTGGAAGAAATAAGGCGGGGGAGATGGTTCGTTTACAAAGATTGAATCCTAAACGCTTACAAGAGTATTATGCATATTTGGAAAAGCGAGGAGTAGGTCCAGTTATTGTGCATGCTCCCTATTCTTACAATTTGGCAAAAAGCGTTACTGATGATGTCTCATACATACAAGAGGACTTAATGTTTGCTTCTAAATTAAAAGCGCAATTTTACGTTCTCCAAACAGGTTACTTTAAAGGCATGCACCCCTTCTTAGCATTAGGACAAGCGAAGCTGAATTTGCAGAAGGTACTAAAGTCTGTCAATTGGGAAGGTGAACTCCTCATTAAAAATATGTCTGGTGCGGGAACTGAAATGGCTTCTACGTTGGAAGATTGGAATGAGCTTATTACGTTTCATCCTAGCATTAAAGGAGCATTAGATTTGGGCAGACTTTATGACCATGGAATTCCATTTCAAAGTGAGCAAGAAGCTGGAGCATGCGTAAAGTTAATTGAAGAAGTGGTTGGATGGGATAAAATAAAAGTTATTTATATAAATGATACCATTCGACGATTGGGAGAGCGCAAAAATAAATTTGTCCCTTTAGGTGAAGGGGTGATTAATTATAAAGGGTATGAGCATATTCTATCTTATCCTCAAGTGAAAGAGAAAATATGGATAGTCGAAAATCAAAGTGTAGACCACTATGATAAAACCATTGAGTTTGTCCTTTCTTTTTATGAGTAGGTGATGATGTGAAGGTATTCCGCTTTTTATTCCATTATGGAATTGCAGCCGTTTATTTATGGATTCCTGCTGACTTAAATTTGTACTACGGCATTTTGCTCATAACATATTTATTTTTCTACTCCATAGTAACTTGCCAGCATCGACCATTCCCTGATGTTCATGCATTTTTATTAGGTTTCGGTGCTACATGGTGTGCACAAATACTAGCACTTGAGGAAAGTAAGGATATAAGCGTAACCATCATTTTATTTACATATGCGCTATTACTGTCCAGAGAGAAAGAAAAGGAAGGAAATACTGAGAAGACTAAAAATGAGTTAATGAAGAGTTTGGTATATGCAGTGTTTCTTCCATTTTCTGCGTTTCTTTGTCTATTATATTTACTTGGACTTGAGATGTTTAGTTTTCTTGTCTATTACGGGTGTTTATACTATGGAATGTATAGAACGAAAAGGTTGATGAGGCATACAGTTTTTGCTGTAGCTATGTTACTTAACAACACATTGCTCATGATATGCGTGTATTATTACCTTCCATTTTCTACTTTTGAAAAAACTATTTTCTATGTGTTCTTTGCAATTTCCATTGTGTATTCCAGAAAAAAAATGAAAGAAGGAGGGAACTCCGATTCTATACGGATTTGAAGCCTATTTAAAAAGAGAGTTTTCTAATATTGATACGATAAATGGTTATATAAATGATGTGAAACATTTTGTATCTTACATTCAAAAAGAAGAAGTGCCTTGGCCTTCTGTTAAAGAACGTCATATTAAAAATTACATAATGACAGTTAGAAATGAAGGTTATTCCGACCATTCAATTGCGCGAAGGAGTAGCGCAATGAGATTATTTCTTAAATACTTGCGAAAACAAGGTATCATGATACATAATCCAATGGAAGATATCAAACAACCTCAATTAGTAAAAAGAGAGGTGGAGTTAAGTAAAGGTGAGCAAATGCTATTAGCTGAAAAAATGAAAGCTGATGCTCGCGACTATTTAATGTATTTAATGTTAGTAGAAGAAAAGATAAAAGTTTCAGAGATTACTAAAATCCAATGGAGAGATGTAAATGAACAGTCATCTATTGTTTATTTACCTAAAAGAGCGGTTTCGTTAAAAGAAAGTACGCTACAACAAATTAAATTAGTTTCAGAAGAAAAGATAGAAGGTCCTATTTTTAAAAATAGACATGGGAAGCCATTAAGTGTAAACGGCATCCACTTCATCTTAAAAGGCTATTTGAAAGAAATGAATCGAGAAGATATAAGGCCGAATGACTTAACAAAGTTTTAAGATTTGTTTACAAGTATTTAAAAGCGTGGTAGGTTCCTCCCAATAAGGGAGGTTTTTTTATGGGGAAAATAATATCCCTCTATGGGGACGATTACTACCAAAAGAGAGCCGACGAGTTTTTCACAAGAGCAATGGAGGCTGTTTCAAGAGAAAATTATGAACAAGCCATTAATTATTTTGAACAATGCTACACCTTCAATCCGAATAATGATGAAGTATATTTTTACATAGGGTTACTTTCATACTTACTAAATCAATTTGAACGTGCAATTACAATTTTTAAAACATTGCATGAAAAACATCCACACAATAATGAATATACCTATCGATACGCTCGTGGGCTTTATGAAAGAAAAGATTTTTCAAAGAGTTTAACTTTGTTTAGAAAAATTCAAAAAGACAGTGAACACTACATACAATCTCAGATTTATACCGCAAAAATCTTACATACAGAAAAGAAAGATGCAGAATCAGTTAACACACTTATATCTCTTATGAGTCATACAAGTTCTGTTGATATAAGGTTTGAATTAGCAACAATCTATGTAGAACATAATAAACTGCCTGCTGCTATAAACGAGTTAAACCAGTGTATTGAACATGAACCTACTTTTGCTATTGCATATTATATGTTGCATGATATCTACCTTGATATGAGAAATGAGGAGAAGGCGATTGCTGTTTTAAAAGAATTAGAACGAGTTTGTCCTCAAGAAAAAGCGGTGATTCAACAAAATATAGAAATGATTCGAAAAAATAAATAATGAAAACGCTTGAATAGAAAGGAAAACTAGCCAAAAAGAAGGATTTTTTGGCTTTTTTTTAAATTCAAATGGAGATAAAAAGATAAATAACATTAATTATGTTGATATAAACGAACAAAAAAATCTAACTAAAGACACGCTTTTGAATGCGGAAGGGAGGGAGGCACAAATCGTGCCTGCTAAATGAAACAATTAAAAATCATTCCACTAGGTGGACTAGAAGAAATAGGGAAAAACATGACAGCAATAGAATATGGTGACGAATTGTTTGTTGTCGATGTTGGATTAGCATTTCCTGACGAAGATATGTATGGTGTAAATGTAATTATTCCTAATTTTGATTACATCCGCCAGAATAAAGAAAAACTGACTAAAGTGTTCATTACCCACGGTCATGAAGACCATATTGGAGCTCTTCCTTACTTCATGAAAGAATTCAACGTAAAAATCTACGCTACGAAACTTACCGCTGGTCTAATCCGCAATAAATTAAAAGGAACAAAAATCCCTTTAAATCGCATTGAGTTAATTGATGAAGAATCCGTTGTTCAAACAAAAGAGTGTAGTATTGAATTTTTCCGCACAAACCATAGTATCCCTGGCTCTGTTGGAGTAGTAGTTAATACACCGCTAGGTTCTATTGTACATACAGGGGATTTTAAAATTGATTATACGCCGACCAATGAAAAGTTTTTAGATTTTCAACGTATGGGTGAAATAGGCAAAAAGGGAGTATTAGCATTGCTGTCCGACAGTACTAATGCTGAAAAGCCTGGGTTATCCATTCCAGAGGAAACAGTTCGCAAGCACTTGTATGATGAAATACGAAAATGTGAGGGGCGGGTGTTCATCGCTACATTTGCTTCAAGTTTACAACGTATTCAAAACATCTTTTACATTGCAAAAGAATTGAATAAAAAGGTGGTTGCTTTTGGACGCAGTATGGAAAATAACATTAAGATAGCGTCGAAACTTGGAGAGCTTATTATTCCAGAAGATACCTACGTTGTGGCTAAAGACATGAAACGAGAATTAAAAAAGTATGACGACAATGAGTTAATCGTTTTAACAACTGGTGCTCAAGGAGAATTAAATGCAGGTTTAGCGCGCATGGCACATGATAACCATCAAACGGTATCTATTGAACAAGGTGATACGGTTATGTTTTCATCTTCGCCGATTCCAGGTAACGAAAAGGCCGTGAATGAGGTCATTAATGCGTTGTTGAAAAAGGGTGTAGATGTTGTTCAGGGAAAAGAGAGAAATATTCATACATCAGGTCATGGTCATCAAGAAGACCAAAAATTGATGTTAAGTATGTTTAAACCACGATATTTCATCCCTTGTCACGGGGAATACAAAATG
>Ga0209795_10000185_pt1 | contig 56854 bp, 48 predicted proteins | sample AgamicOrMarz_FD_187166 | JGI IMG/M metagenome (GOLD analysis project Ga0209795, IMG submission 187166) | Agave microbial communities from Guanajuato, Mexico - Or.Ma.rz (SPAdes) (version 2) | ecosystem: Host-associated > Plants > Phyllosphere > Phylloplane/Leaf | place: Guanajuato, Mexico...
CTTTTTCAACTTCAACCACTTGCGCTTTCGATCTCTCGTTAGCGGGAGGCGAATTCTACAGCGTTAGCCGCTGCTGTCAACACCTCTTTTTCACCGCTTTCGACCGAGAGGATCGAACCGTCAACAGAGCTCTACAACACCGCCCCACCAACTCCTTCCAGGCTTCGATGAACTGAAGCAGGTCGCTGTCGAAAACATCGTAACTCGTTGAATCTAAATGAGTTTTCCGTTTCGACTGCGCCGGAAGTGGGGCGAATTATAGACACCTGAAATCTGCCGTCAACACCTATTTCAATATTTCTGTCATATCCATCAGAAAGCCAGATAAACAAAGAGGCCGGTGCTTATAAGGCACCGGCCTCTTTGTTTATCTATTACAAACTGGGGAACGCAAACTGCGACGCTTCATGGCTGGCACGTTGCGGCCAGCGCTGGGTAATAGCCTTGCGACGCGTATAGAAGCGCACACCGTCCGGGCCATAGGCATGCAGATCGCCGAACAGCGAGCGCTTCCAGCCGCCAAAGCTGTGATACGCAACCGGCACCGGCAATGGAACATTGACGCCCACCATGCCCACTTCGATCTCATCGCAGAACAACCGCGCCGCCTCGCCATCCCGGGTAAAAATGCAGGTGCCGTTGCCATACTCGTGATCGTTGATCAGTTGCATCGCCTCTTCCAGGCTGTTGACCCGGACGATGCACAGCACCGGCCCGAAGATCTCTTCTTTATAGATGCGCATCTCTGGAGTGACGCGATCGAACAGGCAACCACCCAGGAAGAAGCCTTCTTCATTGCCCGCCACACTCAAGCCACGACCGTCGACGATCAGCGAGGCACCCGCCGCAACGCCGTCTTCTATATAGCCACTGACTTTATCCCGATGCTGGCCGGTAACGAGTGGCCCCATGTCCAGCCCACAAGACGTACCCGCACCGATTTTCAGCGCCTGGATTTGTGGAACCAATCTGGAGACCAGCGCATCAGCCACTTGATCACCGACACATACCGCCACCGAAATAGCCATGCAACGCTCACCGCACGAACCGTACGCCGCGCCCATCAGAGCGCTGACAGCATTGTCCAGGTCGGCGTCCGGCATCAGTACCGCATGGTTCTTCGCCCCGCCCAGCGCCTGGACGCGCTTGCCGCGACGAGTGCCCTCGGCATAGATGTATTCGGCGATCGGCGTCGAGCCGACAAAGCTCAGCGCCTTCACTTCCGGCGCTTCGATCAGCGCATCCACCGCAGCCTTGTCACCATGCACCACGCTCAACACACCCTTCGGCAGCCCGGCCTCCAGCAACAATTGAGCGATCAGCAGGGTAGAGCTCGGATCGCGTTCGGACGGTTTGAGGATAAAGCAGTTACCGCAGACGATTGCCAACGGGTACATCCACAACGGCACCATGGCCGGGAAGTTGAACGGCGTGATGCCCGCCACCACGCCCAAGGGCTGGAAGTCCGACCAAGCGTCGATATTCGGTCCTACGTTACGGCTGTACTCGCCCTTGAGGATTTCCGGCGCCGCGCAGGCGAACTCGACGTTCTCGATGCCGCGCTTGAGTTCACCGGCCGCATCTTCCAGGGTCTTGCCATGTTCTTCGCTGATCAACTGCGCGATACGCGATTCGTTCTGCTCCAGCAACTGCTTGAAACGAAACATCACCTGGGCGCGCTTGGCGGCCGGCGTCTTGCGCCAGGCCGGATAAGCCGCGGTGGCGGCATCGATGGCTTGCTGGATGGTGGCGCGGTCGGCCAGTGGCACTTTATGAATCGCCTGACCGGTAGACGGATTGAACACATCGGCAGTACGGGCGCTGTCGCTCAGCAGCTCGCCATTGATCAGGTGCGGGATGAGGCTCATGGGGACTCCAGATTTTTATCCACAGGCGCCCGTAACCGGACGCCCTTGATTCAGCGTGATAAGAAAGAAACGCGTCAGTCGAGCTTGTTCAGCACTTCACCCACCGCATCGAACAGGCGATCCAGATCCTGCGGCTTGCTGTTGAAGGTTGGCCCGAACTGCAAGGTGTCGCCACCGAACCGCACGTAGAACCCGGCTTTCCACAGCGCGATACCCGCCTCGAATGGGCGCACGATCGCATCGCCATCGCGCGGTGCAATCTGAATCGCCCCGGCCAGGCCATAGTTGCGAATATCGATGACGTTCTTCGAGCCTTTCAGACCGTGCAAGGCGTTCTCGAAATGCGGGGCGACCTCGGCCACGCTTTGCACCAGATTTTCTTTCTGCAACAGATCCAACGCTGCCAGCCCTGCCGCGCACGCCACCGGGTGAGCCGAGTAGGTGTAGCCATGAGGAAACTCCACCGCATATTCGGGGGTCGGCTGGTTCATGAAGGTCTGGTAGATCTCGGTACTGGCAATCACCGCGCCCATGGGGATCGCACCGTTGGTGACTTGCTTGGCGATGCACATCAGGTCGGGCGTAACGCCGAAGCTTTGCGCGCCGAACATCGAACCGGTGCGGCCGAAACCGGTAATCACTTCATCGAACACCAGCAGGATGCTGTGCTGGTCGCAGATTTCCCGCAGACGCTTGAGATAGCCTTCAGGCGGCACCAGCACACCGGCGGAACCGGCCATCGGCTCGACGAAGACCGCCGCGATGTTGGAAGCGTCATGCAGCTCGATCAGTTTCAGCAGCTCATCGGCCAAGGCGATGCCGCCCTCTTTCGGCATGCCCCGTGAGTAGGCATTGCTCGCCAGCAAGGTGTGGGGCAAATGATCGACGTCGTGCATGGCCTGACCGAACAGTTTGCGGTTGCCGCTGACGCCGCCCAGGCTGGTACCGGCGATGTTCACACCGTGATAGCCACGAGCACGACCGATCATCTTGGTCTTGGTCGACTGCCCTTTGAGGCGCCAATAGGCACGGACCATCTTCACCGCGGTATCAGCGCACTCGGAACCCGAGTCGGTGAAGAACACATGGTTGAGGTTGCCTGGGGTCAGGCTGGTGATTTTTTCCGCCAGTTGGAACGACAGCGGATGGCCGTACTGGAAGCCCGGCGAGTAATCGAGGGTGCCCAGTTGCTTGGCGACCGCTTCCTGGATTTCCTTGCGGGTGTGCCCCGCGCCACAAGTCCACAGGCCCGACAGCGAGTCGTAGACTTTGCGGCCCTTGTCGTCTAGCAGCCAACTGCCCTCGGCCCCCACAATCAGACGCGGGTCACGCTGAAAATTGCGGTTGGCGGTATAGGGCATCCAGTGGGCATCCAGCTTGAGTTGGCTGGCCAGAGAGCCGGCAGCGTGTTCGGGCATGTTCATCGACAAAACCTCGCAGAAGAAAAGGCAACAGAGATCGAAAGCGTTCTTGAAGCTAAGTTGCCACGGCGATAAAGTCGGGGAAATTCAACTTTTCTAACCTTCAGTCAGCGGATCACTAAACAATGAGCGTTCGCCGTCCCGATCCACTGGCCCAGGTCAGCGACTTTGATATCCGTTTGCTACGCATTTTCCGCAGCGTGGTGGAGTGTGGCGGGTTCTCAGCGGCCGAAACGGTGCTTGGCATCGGCCGTTCGGCCATCAGCCAGCAGATGAGCGATCTGGAGCAGCGCCTCGGCTTGCGGCTGTGTCAGCGTGGACGCGCGGGTTTTTCCCTGACCGAGGAAGGACGCGAGGTATATCAATCAGCGTTGCAGCTATTGAGTGCGCTGGAGAGCTTTCGCACTGAGGTCAACGGTCTGCATCAACATTTGCGCGGCGAATTGACCATTGGCCTGACGGACAACCTGGTCACCCTGCCCCACATGCGGATCACCCACGCGCTGGCCCAATTGAAAGAGCGCGGCCCCGATGTGCAGATCCAGATCCGCATGATCGCCCCCAACGAAGTCGAGCAAGGCGTGCTCGACGGGCGCCTGCATGTTGGCGTGGTACCTCAGGCCAGCGCGTTGTCGGGACTGGAATACCAACCGCTCTACAGTGAACGGTCGCTGATGTATTGCGCGGTCGGGCATCCGTTGTTTTATGTGGATGACCAACAACTCGACGACACCCGTCTGAACAGCCAGGACGCCATCGCGCCGACCTTTCGCCTACCTGCCGAGATCCAGGCCCACTATCAGGCGCTCAACTGCACCGCCAGCGCATCGGACCGCGAAGGCATGGCATTCCTGATTCTTACCGGGCGCTATATCGGTTACTTGCCGGATCACTACGCCAGCCTTTGGGTCCAGCAAGGTCGGTTGCGGGCCTTGAAGCCTGCGACACGTTTTTATGACCTGAGCCTGGCGTCGGTCACCCGCAAGGGACGGCGGCCTCATCTGGTGCTGGAGAGTTTTCTCGAGAGCCTGGCAGCGACTCGCTGAGCCAGTCCTCAGTGGAGTCGACCTTCTGTGGGAGCGAGCCTGCTCGATAGCGATCTGTCAGCCACCTCTGCGTAACCTGAACCGACGCTATCGCGAGCAGGCTCGCTCCCACATGGGTTGAACCGGACCATCGATAAAGGCTTTTCGTGTGATGGCACTTGTCGGATCGCCGCCGGTGCGTTATCAACGCATTTGCTTGCCCCACAGACCCAGCCCGGAAACCTCCATGACCTTTGAAGTCCCTGCCCACGGTGGCAAGTCCACCAGTCGCATTCGTCAAAAGAACGAAGAGACCATTCTCAAGGCCGCCGAGGATGAATTCGCCCGCCACGGGTTCAAGGGCACCAGCATGAATGCCATCGCCTTGAAGGCCGGGCTACCCAAGGCCAACCTGCATTATTACTTCACCAATAAACTCGGTCTGTACGTGGCGGTGTTGAGCAACATCGTTGAATTGTGGGACAGCACCTTCAATACCCTGACGGCCGAAGACGATCCGGCCGAAGCCTTGACCCGCTATATCCGCGCCAAGATGGAGTTCTCCCGGCGCCAGCCTCAGGCGTCGCGGCTGTTTGCCATGGAGGTGATCAGCGGAGGCGAATGCCTGACCGAGTATTTCAACCAGGATTACCGCGTCTGGTTCAGCGGCCGGGCCGCCGTATTCCAGGCCTGGATCGAGGCGGGGAAAATGGATCCGGTCGACCCGGTGCACCTCATCTTCCTGCTATGGGGCAGCACCCAGCATTACGCCGATTTCGCCACCCAGATCTGCCGCGTGACCGGTCGCAGCAAGCTGACCAAGCAAGACATGATGGAAGCCGGCGACAACCTGATCCGTATCATCCTCAAGGGCTGCGGCCTGAAACCTGTCCTTTAAGATTTGCCCATGCCCTTTACCCTTGCCGGTTTTTGCGAGTACCGCGAAGAGATTCGCAAGAGCCGCTTCATTACCTTCGCCGCCCCCATTGCCAGCCCTGCTGAGGCCCAGGCCTTCATCGAACAGCACAGCGACCTGGACGCCACGCATAATTGCTGGGCCTGGAAGCTCGGCGATCAATATCGCAGCAACGACGATGGCGAACCGGGTGGCACCGCTGGGCGGCCGATCCTGGCCGCCATCGAAGCGCAGGCCTGCGATCAGGTCGTGGTGCTGGTGATCCGCTGGTACGGCGGCATTCAGTTGGGCACGGGCGGGTTGGCCCGGGCTTACGGCGGCGGCGCGAACAAATGCCTGCAAAACGCCGAGAAAATCGAATTGATCAGCCGCATCGCACTGCAATGTGCCTGCGGGTTTGCCGAGCTGCCCCTGGTGAAGCTGCGAGTCGCCGAATGTGGCGGGCTGGTGAATGACGAAAGCTTCACTGCCAACGGCGTGGAGTTGCAGATCGCCGTGGGCGAGGCGCACATTCCAACGTTACAAAAACAGCTTGCTGATTTGAGCCGCGGGCGGATTCTGTTGAGCCGTTGAGATAGCTGTGCGCAATCGTTCAACTTGCCCACATCCACTGTGCACCCGATTGTGGATAACCTGAGCACATCCGGCTGTAACCCTTCTGTCATGCGGGTTTCAGAGCGCTGTTCATTTTTTGCTCAAATTGCTGTGTAGCGGATAATTTCATCCATAAAACAACCGCTTGCAGCGGTTTATCGCCTTTAGAAGAAAGCCCCGCAGCGCTTATGCCCAACCGTCTGGCTTGCGCACAATAACTGTGGAGCAACCTGTGGATAAGCCGTTCATGGCTGCGCCCACCCCAAGCAAGACATGGCTCCCAGCCGCTTGTTCGTTTTTTAACCACTTACACAGAGGTAGAATCTCAACCTGATCGAACCCCGCATGACCGAATTCGACGCGCTGCGCCACGAACTGAAACAACCGCTCAGGCCACGTTGTCCATTAAATCCGTGACTTTTTCTTTCAAGGATGCCCACTCATGAACTCGGCAAAAACAGCATTGATCATTGGCGCCTCCCGGGGCTTGGGCCTGGGTCTGGTGAAAACGCTGCTCAGTGATGGCTGGGACGTGACCGCCACCGTGCGCAATCCGCAAAACGCAGAAGCCCTGCAGTCGCTGGGCGCGGTACGAATCGAAAAACTGGACATGGACGACCAGCAAGCCGTCATTGCCCTGAGCCAGCAGCTCAAGGGACAAACGTTCGACCTGCTGTTCGTCAATGCCGGCGTCAAAGGCCCGGACAATCAGAGCCCCGGCGGCGCGACGCTGGCCGAGGTCGGTCAACTGTTCTTCACCAATGCCGTGGCGCCGATCAACCTGGCCCAGCGCTTCGTCGGCCAGATCCGCGAAGGCAGTGGCGTGCTGGCGTTCATGAGCTCGGTGCTGGGCAGCGTGACCATGCCCGACGCGCCAGAACTGGCGCTGTACAAGGCCAGCAAAGCGGCGCTCAACTCCATGACCAACAGCTTCGTCACCCAACTGGGCGAACAGACATTGACTGTGTTGTCGCTGCATCCCGGCTGGGTCAAGACCGACATGGGCGGTGAAGGCGCAGACATCGACGTCGAGACCAGCACCCGTGGGCTGATCGACCAGGTCAACGCGTTTGCCGGCAAGGGCGGGCACCACTTCGTCAACTACAAGGGCGAGACGATTCCCTGGTAAATAGAACGCTTGCCCCTTGTGGGAGCGAGCCTGCTCGCACCCACAAGGGGCTTCCATCCGGCGCTGGAAATTCGCCGGGCAACCTGAGTAAACTCCGAACCTCGCCCCACCGGCGACCCTGGATCAGCAGACAGGGCATCACTGAGCTGGCTAACCTGAACCCACTTTCAGAGGAGCCGGCCACCATGCCTGCGACCCGTACCTGGTTACAAAATCCCCTTGCTGTCTTCACTGCCAACGAACTCGACGCCCGTGGCGGCCTCGTCCTGCAAGACGGTGTGATCGTCGAACTGCTGCGCGCCGGCCAGCCACCCAGCCAACCGTGTGACAACATCTTCGACGCCCGTGAGCATGTAATCCTGCCGGGCTTGATCAACACCCATCATCACTTCTACCAGACCCTGACCCGCGCCTGGGCGCCAGTGGTGAACCAGCCCCTGTTCCCCTGGCTGAAAACGCTCTACCCGGTGTGGGCGCGGTTGACGCCGGAGAAGCTCGCGCTGGCGACCAAAGTTGCGCTGGCCGAATTGTTGCTGTCGGGCTGTACCACGGCGGCCGATCACCATTACCTGTTTCCAGACGGCCTCGAAAATGCCATCGATGTACAAGTGCAAAGTGTCCGGGAGTTGGGCATGCGGGCGATGCTGACCCGCGGTTCCATGAGCCTGGGTGAGGCCGATGGTGGCTTGCCACCCCAGCAAACCGTGCAGCAGGGCCAGGTGATTCTTGACGACAGCCAGCGGTTGATTGACCGATACCATGAGCGTGGCGAGGGGGCGCAAATCCAGATTGCCCTGGCGCCCTGCTCACCCTTCTCGGTCACCCCCGAGATCATGGGCGCCAGCGCCGACCTGGCACACAAGCTCGACGTGCGCCTGCACACGCACCTGGCCGAAACCCTCGACGAAGAAGACTTCTGCCTGCAACGTTTCGGCCTGCGCACCGTGGACTACCTGGACAGCGTCGGCTGGCTCGGCCCACGCACCTGGCTGGCCCATGGCATTCATTTCAATCGCGATGAAATCAGCCGCCTAGGCGCCGCCGGGACTGGCATCTGTCATTGCCCCAGCTCCAACATGCGCCTGGCCTCAGGGATTTGCCCGACCCTGGACCTGACCGCCGCCGGCGCTCCAGTGGGGCTTGGGGTAGACGGCTCGGCCTCCAACGATGCCTCGAACATGATCCTTGAAGCTCGCCAGGCTCTGTACATCCAACGCCTGCGCTACGGCGCGCAAGCCATCACGCCAGAACGGGTGCTGGGCTGGGCGACCCAGGGCTCGGCGCAACTGCTGGGGCGCAGTGATATCGGCGAACTGGCGGTGGGCAAACAGGCCGACCTGGCGCTTTTCAAGCTCGACGAACTGCGTTTCTCCGGCAGCCACGACCCCGTCTCGGCCCTGCTCCTGTGCGGCGCGGACCGGGCCGACCGGGTGATGATCGGCGGGCAATGGCGGGTGATTGATGGGCAGGTCGAGGGGTTGGACTTGAAGGGCTTGATTGCCGATCACAGCCAGGCGGCGCGGGAGTTGATTGCGGGGGGATAAGCCGCCCCCAAACCCTGTGGGAGCGAGCCTGCTCGCGATGGCGTCTTGTCAGGTACGTTGATGTTGACTGATCCACCGCAATCGCGAGCAGGCTCGCTCCCACAATTGGAACTATGTCAGCCCCCACTATAGGAACGGTGCGCGGCTCAAAGCCCCAGCAACGACAACATGATGAACGTCGCAAACAACACGAAATGAGTCATGCCTTCGATGGCATTGGTCTCGCCATCGTTGAGGTTGATGGCGCTGACGATGAGGGTGATGAAGATCATCACCGTTTGCACCGGAGTCATCGCCATCTGGAACGGTTGGCCGGTATAGAGCGCCATGGCTTCCATCACCGGCACCGTGAGGATGACGGTGGACAGCGAAGCCCCCAGCGCGATGTTCACCACCGACTGCATGCGGTTCGCCAGGGCGGCACGCAAGGCAGTGAGAATTTCCGGGGCGGCGGAAATGGCCGCCACCAGAATCGCCGTGACCACCGGCGGTGCCCCCGAACCTTCCAGCCCAAGGTCGATGGCCTTGGACATGACCTCGGCCAGTGCCCCGATCAGCACCACGCCAGACACCAGCGCACCGATGGAAAACGTCAGGCTGATGGGCGCAGGCTCATTCTCCACCGGCTCTTTCTTGCGACGTTTTTCCGGGTAGCTGTAGCTGAAGAAATAACTGTGGGGCCCCACCTGCATGCGTAGGAACAAGGTGTACAGCACGATCATCGCGCCGATGGTGAACGCCGAATAGGTTTTCCAGCTCTGGGACGGAATGAACTCCGGCACCACCATCGACACGCCCATGGCGGTCAGGATCATCACGCTGTAGGTGCGCGCCGAGTCGTCGTTGTAGACCTGCTCGCCATGCTTGATCCCGCCCATCAACGCCGCCAGCCCGAGAATGCCGTTGATGTCGAGCATCACCGCCGAGTAGATCGTGTCCCGCACCAATGTCGGCGACGCTTCGTTGCTCATCATGATCGCCAGGATCACCACTTCCACCAGCACCGCCGACAGCGTCAGAATCATGGTGCCGTACGGATCGCCGACCTTTTCCGCCAGCAGCTCGGCGTGATGGGCCACGCGCATGGAGGCGGCGACGATGAAACCGATCAGCGCCAGCCCGCCGATCAACGCCACCACTTGCCCGCTGCCCAACAGCCAGTGCTCCAGCGGATAGGCGACAAACGCGGCGATCAGCGCCAGCAACAGCAGTTTTTCTTGCTTGATCAAAGTGAGCATCACAGGCCTGTCACGGTCGGCGGGGTCATGAGCTACTAGACTGTGGAGGGCGGTGAACGTTTCGTCCGGTTTGAGACAGCTGCTCGCCAGCGCTGCCCGCTGCGGTTTAGTGGATCAGCCGGTCAGGTTTTACCAGACATTGCCGCCAGCCTCTGTAGAATGCCCGCCATCGATTCACAGACGAGAACAGACTATGTATGACTGGCTGAACGCCCTGCCCAAGGCTGAATTGCACCTGCACCTGGAGGGTTCGCTGGAGCCCGAGCTGCTGTTCGCCCTGGCCGAGCGCAACAAGATCGCCCTGCCCTGGAGCGACGTGGACACCCTGCGCAAAGCCTACGCCTTCAACAATCTGCAAGAGTTTCTCGACTTGTATTACCAAGGCGCCGATGTCCTGCGCACCTCCCAGGACTTCTACGACCTGACCTGGGCCTACCTGTTGCGCTGCAAGGCGCAGAACGTGATTCACACCGAACCGTTCTTCGATCCACAGACCCACACCGACCGGGGCATCCCGTTCGAAGTCGTACTCAACGGCATCGCCGCCGCGCTCAAGGACGGTGAGCAGCAACTGGGCATCACCAGCGGCCTGATCCTGAGCTTCCTGCGCCACTTGAGTGAAGAACAGGCCGAGCGAACCCTCGACCAGGCGCTGCCGTTCCGCGATGCGTTCGTGGCCGTGGGCCTGGACAGTTCGGAGATGGGTCATCCACCGAGCAAGTTTCAGCGGGTCTTCGACCGTGCGCGCAACGAAGGCTTCCTGACCGTCGCCCACGCCGGTGAAGAAGGCCCGCCCGAGTACATCTGGGAAGCCCTGGACCTGCTGAAGATCCAACGCATCGACCACGGCGTGCGGGCCATCGAAGATGAGCGACTGATGCAGCGGATCATCGACGAGCAGATCCCACTGACCGTGTGCCCGTTGTCCAACACCAAGCTGTGCGTGTTCGACGACATGTCGCAGCACAACATTCTCGACATGCTCGAACGTGGCGTGAAGGTGACAGTGAACTCCGATGACCCGGCGTACTTCGGCGGTTATGTCACGGAGAACTTCCATGCGCTGCATACACACCTGGGCATGACCCAGGACCAGGCCAAGCGCTTGGCGCAGAACAGTCTGGATGCGCAGTTGGTGAAGCCTTAAACCCTTACGAAACCTTCCCTGTGGGAGCGAGCCTGCTCGCGATTGCAGGTCTGACATCCACGATCGATGTCGACTGACACACCGCTATCGCGAGCAGGCTCGCTCCCACAGGGGGCCAGCTTCCCACAGGGGTCAATGATGTTTAGCTGGCCCCCTCACTCAACTCCTCCAACGTCTTGCCCCGCGTCTCCATCCCGAACAACCAGACCACCCCCGCCGCCACGGCAAAACACAGCGCGCCCAAGGCGAACACCCCGCCCTGTCCAGTAATGGGAAACACCAGCCCGGTCACCAGAGGCCCGAGCAGCGAACCGATGCGCCCGACCGCCGAGGCAAAGCCCGAGCCGGTGGCGCGTGCCGAGGTGGGATAGAGCTCAGGCGTGTAGGTGTAGAGCACGGCCCACATGCCGAACAGGAAAAACTGCATCAACAGCCCAGTGCCGATCAGCAAACCGACGTTGCCGCCAAACACCGCGCTCTGACCATAAAGAAACGCCATCACCCCGCCGCCCAGCAGCGTGATGACGCACACCGGCTTGCGCCCCCAGCGTTCCACCAGCCAGGCCGCCATCAGGAAACCGGGAATCCCGCCCAGGGAAATCAGCACGGTGTAGTACACCGACTGGGTCACCGCGAAGCCCGACTGTTGCAGCAATGCACTGAGCCAGGACGTCAGGCCATAGAAACCGAGCAAGGCAAAGAACCAGACACTCCAGATCATCATCGTGCGCTGGCGGTACAGCGGTGACCAGATCTGCGCCAGGGCCGAGAAGAAATTGCCCGGGGCACTTGCCAACCTCGGCAGGCGGATCGGTTCCGGCAGGTCCTGGCGCCCCAGCGAGGCACGAACCTTGTCTTCGATTCGCGTCAACACCGCACCCGCCTCGTCCTCTCGCCCCGCCTGTTCCAGCCAGCGCGGCGACTCGGGAATGAAAAAGCGGATCACCAGGACGAACACAGCCGGTATCGCCAGCACCAGGAAAATATCCCGCCAACCAATCACCGGCAGCAAAAAGTACGAGAGCACGCCCGCCGCCACGAAGCCCAACGGCCAGAAGCCGTCCATCAAGGCAATGTAGCGGCCGCGGCGCCTGGCCGGGATCAGTTCCGAAAGCATCGACTGGGCAATCGGAAATTCCATGCCCATGCCGACGCCCAACAGGATGCGAAACAGCGTCAACGTCTCGATGTCCTGGGCGGTGGAGCACAAGTAACTGGCGAGGCCCCACAACACGATGCTCCATTGGAAGACCGGTTTACGCCCGAAGCGATCAGCCAGCATGCCCGACAATGACGCCCCTACCACCATGCCGAAGAAGCTCGAACTGGCGAGCAATCCGGCCTGGGCCGTGCTCAGGCCGAACTCGGCTTTGATCGAGCCCAGCAGGAACGTCATCATCGCCAGGTCCATGGAGTCGAAGAAAAACGCCAGGGCGATGATGATGAAAATGACCCGGTGATAGCCACTGATGGGCAACCGCTCCAGGCGTTCTGCCGCGCTGTAACCCTGAGTGTCCATATCGCCTTCCCCCATCCGATAATTCCCCGGACCGAGTGTGCGCGAACCTGGCAGGTGACTGTTGTTGAATACGACCTGCCGGCAACCCTGAGCGACGCCAGGGCGGATTTCCTAGAACGCCATCTCCAGGGATTCCTGCCGGGCGAACCGGTGGATTTCCTGCTGACCGAGCGCTGTCACCTGCAAGGCCCGCGAGTCGCTGGGCAGGCTCAGCCACCCAGACTGCATGAACAACTGCAGCAGCGCCGCCCCCAACGCGCCGCCCAGATGCGGACGACGCTCGCTCCAGTCCGGACAGGCACAGGCGACTCGGGTGTTGCGATGGGCCAGTGCCTGGATGAACAGACCGTGCCCGGCCAACTCGTTGGCGCCTTTGTGCGTGACGATGACCCGTTGTTCGTACTGCTCGATCCATCCGGCGTCCACCAGCCGCTGGTAGAGATCGGCCGCCAGGGTTCCGCCCAGATGATCGTCGCAGAGCCTGGCTCGCATCAACGAGGCGGGGGCCGACGGGGCCTTGATCGACATGACGCCGCGCTTGAAGACTTCAGGAATCTGTTGTGGCGTACTGACCAGGGTTGCGCTGGCCAACGCTTCAACGGCGGCGCCGATCTCGGGGGCTGCCAGGCGGAAGAACCGTTTGCGTCCTCGCGCTTCGACTTTCAACAGGCCTCCGGCGGACAGGCGTCCCAGATGCGCACTGGCCGAGGACGGCGACAGTCCGGTCAGCAAGGCCAACTCTTCGGCCTGCCGGGCCGTGCCGTCCATCAAGGCCCACATCATTGCGCTGCGCTTGGGGTCAGCCAGCAGCGTGGCGATCTGGCTGATGCAAGGTGCATGTTCCATGTATTCACTCCCTGTTGAATCATTCGTCTACCGCTCTGGCGCATTGACCAGCGATGAGGCCGCCGGAAGCGGTTCGATGCCGCGCCGACTCAGGCGGCCGCTAGTATAAGCGTGACGATCGAGGTTGCCTGTCCTCCGGAAACCTTTGGAGGCGATTGTTCGTGAGGGAAAAGTCTCTTTTTGCCTACGACTAATGGCCGAGCGCTGTCGAAAGTGGAAACTGAGCCGTCAACCGAGCGCAGCGAACCTGGAGCATTTCCCGCAAAAGGTTGATCGGCTTGCTCAACTGCGCACGATGGGCGCATAGCAGATTGAGCGGCGCGCGCTCGCATTGCAGGTGCGGCAACAGGATCTTCAAGCGCCCGGCCAGCACATCGGTGGAAACATCCAGCCACGACTTATAGGCAATCCCAGCCCCTGCCACAGCCCAGCGACGCACCACATCGGCGTCGTCGCTGAAGCGGTCGCCGCTGACCGTCAGGCTCACTTCGCGCTTGCCGTCATGAAAATACCAATGGTCGTGCACCCGGCTGCCGAGCATGTACAGCAGGCAGTTGTGCTGGGCCAGTTGCTCCAATTGGTGAGGCTCGCCATGGCGGGCCAGATAGTCCGGTGATGCACACAGCACCCGGCGGTTATCCCCGGCGACAGGCAGGGCCACCAGGCTTGAGTCCTCCGGCTCGCCGTAACGCAAGGCGATGTCCACCGGTTGCTTGAACAAGTCGGCGATGCGATCGCCCAGCAGCAGCCGCACCGTCAGCCCGGGATGCTCGCGCTGGAATTCATCCAGCCACGGCAGCAGCAGGTTGCGCCCCAGGTCCGAGGGCGCGGACAGCTGCAGCACGCCGCTGACCTGGTCCTGGCTGCTGGTCAGCAACCGCCGTCCTTCATCCAGGCTGCTCAAGGCGGCCCGGGCATATTCGAGAAAGCCCTCACCCTCGGCGGTCAGGCGCAGGCTGCGGGTGGAACGGGCGAGCAACCGTGCACCCAGGTGCTGCTCGATCCGCTTCAACGCGGCGCTGGCCACCGCCGCCGACAAGTCCATGACCCTGGCGGCGGCCGAGAGGCTGCCCAAGTCCGCCGCCCGGACAAACAATTGCAAGTCATCGAATCGAAGCATGTCCGTCCATTTTCAAAAAAATATTGAAAGAGCCTGTTGTTTTAGCCGGTTTTATCGCGAGGATAAATAGCTAACCATCTGCTCCATCGTTTTCACTCACGGAGCCGCTTCATGAAAGCCATTGCCTATTACCATTCGTTGCCCATCGATGACCCGCTTTCGCTGCAGGACATCGAACTGCCGGAAGCCGGCGCCGGCCCCCGGGACCTGTTGGTGGAAGTCCGGGCCATCTCGGTGAACCCGGTGGACACCAAGGTGCGCCAGAACGTCCAGCCTGAAGAGGGCGTCGCCAAGGTCCTGGGCTGGGACGTGGCCGGCGTGGTCAAAGCGGTGGGCAGCGAAGTCACACTGTTCAAGGCCGGGGACAAGGTGTTCTATGCCGGCTCCATCGCCCGGGCCGGCGGCAACAGCGAACTGCATGTGGTGGATGAGCGCATCGTCGGCCACATGCCCAAGACCCTCGGTTTCGCTGAGGCTGCGGCGCTGCCGCTGACGGCCATTACCGCCTGGGAGTTGCTGTTCGAGCGGTTGGGTATCCAGGAGGGCCAGCAGGACCAAGGCCAGAGCCTGCTGATCGTCGGCGCTGCGGGGGGCGTGGGTTCGATCCTGACGCAACTGGCGCGCCAGCTCACCGGATTGAAGGTGATTGGCAGCGCTTCCCGCCCGCAGACCCAGGAATGGGTGCGGGAGTTGGGTGCCCACCTGGTGATCGACCACAGCCAGCCCTTGAGCGACATGCTCAAGGCGGCCGGCCAGTCTCAGGTGACCCACGTCGCCAGCCTGACCCAGACCGACCAGCATCTGGACCAACTGGTGGAAGCCTTGGCCCCTCAGGGCAAACTGGCGCTGATCGACGATCCCAAGACGCTGGACGTGACCAAACTCAAGCGCAAGAGCCTGTCGCTGCACTGGGAATTCATGTACACCCGCTCGCTGTTCGAAACGCCTGACATGATCGAACAGCACAAACTGCTCAATCGCGTGGCACAGCTGATCGACGCCGGTACGCTGAAGACCACCGTCGGCGAGCATTTCGGCACCATCAACGCCGAGAACCTGCGCCGGGCTCATGCGCTGCTGGAAAGCGGCAAGGCCAAGGGCAAGATTGTGCTTGAGGGTTTCTGACCCGCGTTGAGCTCCCCCCCTGTGGCGAGGGAGCTTGCTCCCGCTGGGCTGCGAAGCAGCCCTAATGGGGGCGCCGTGCAGTACCTATGTGGGCGCTGCGCAGTACCTATATGGATGGGCGCTGCGCACCCAAGCGGGAGCAAGCTCCCTCGCCACACAAGCTTCCACATCCACAAGAGGGTATTCAGCCGGACAACTCAACCGTCAGTCCGAGAATTGACCCTTGTCACATTTGCGATCGCATTCGGGTCTACACTCGAGGCCTTTGCAACGCAATCTTTTACGTGAGGAGGTCAGCAATGAAGATCCTGATAAAAGAAGTGGCAAAATCCCAGTGGCAAGTGCGCCTTGACCAGCACGTAGTCACCTTCCGCTCCGAGGCCGAAGCCCAAGCCTTTGCCACCACCCTGCAAGCGCGACTTCACGCGCCCCATCAGTTCCCCGAACAGCAGCAGCGCGCAGCGGGCTGAATCAACCCTGGCGACTGGCCTCGGCCAGCGCCCGGGCATTTTGCCGGCGGCGGGTCAGCGTAGCCGCGCTCACCACCAACAGTCCGCACAGGCTGATCACCAACGCCATCGGTACGGCGCTGCCGTCGTGCAGCGCCGCCACCAATGCGGAGGCCCCGGCGGCCACGGAAAATTGCAGGCATCCCAGCAGCGCCGAAGCACTGCCGGCGCGGGCGCCCTGCCCGTTCATGGCACAGGCTGAAGCATTGGGAATGATGCAACCCAAGCTGGCAATGCAAATGAACAGCGGGATCAATAACGGCCACAGATGCATAGGCTTCAGCCAGCAGACGACCAGCAGGCTCAACCCGGCCAGCAGATAAATCCATACCGCTCGGGTCAACAGGAACGCCGGGCCACGCTTGGACAACAACCGGGCGTTGACCTGGGCAACCAGAATAAAGCCCGCCGCGTTGGTACCGAACAGCCAGCCAAAGTGTTCGGCCGGTACCCCATAGAGCTTGATAAAGACGAAAGGCGAGCCAGTGATGTAGGCAAACATCCCGGCGATGGCAATGCCACCCGTCAGGGCATAGCCGAGGAAAACCCAGTCGGTCAGCAGCCGACCGTACTGGCGCAACGCACCGGACAACGGCTGCCGAGGCACATGGTCCGGCAGGCTTTCCGGCAGCCACAAGGCCACGCCCGTTGCGGCCAGCGCGCTGAAGAGCGTCAGGGCAATGAAGATCGATTGCCAGCCGTGCAGGTTCACCAGCAACCCGCCCAGCATTGGCGCGAGTATCGGCGCCAGGCCCATCACCAGCATCAATTGCGAGAACACCTTGGCCGAGCCCACCGCGTCGCATTTATCGCTGACCACCGCTCGGGAAATCACCATCCCGGCACAGCCACCCAAGGCCTGGACGAAACGTGCGCCGATCAGCCATTCCAGACTCGGCGCGTAAGCGCAGGCCACGGACGCCACGGTGAACAAACCGACGCCCGTCAACAATGGGATACGCCGACCGAAGCGATCCGCCACCGGCCCATAGGCCAGTTGCCCGATGGACAGCCCGAGAAAATAGGCCGCCAGGGTCAGCTGGATGTGTTTTTCATCAGTCCCGAAGGCGCTGGCCATGGCCGGAAAGGCAGGCAGGTAGAAATCGATCGCCAAGGGACCGAAAGCGCTCAAGGCGCCGAGAATCAGAATGGTGCGAAGGTTCATCAGGCGTCCTGGTCAGGCGTCGTTCGACAGCCCGACAGTCTAGCGCTGCCGGGCGCCCTTGAACATTCCGATAGGTCGCTAACGATTAAAATACTTCAGGCCGGGCTGGCTTCGTAGCCCTCTTGCTTGATGACCTGCACAAGCGTATCGACCGGTAATGCACTCTGGACCTGGACGGTCTTGGCACCCAGGTCGACTTGTACGTCAGCCGCCGGATCCCGGGCTTGAACCGCTTGGGTGATAGCCCGGACGCAATGACCGCAGGACATGCCCTGAACATTGAAAGTCTGCATGAGATGACTCCTCTGGATTGAAGTTGAAGCCAGTTTCAAGCTTGCCCTCATGGCAAGGTCAAGTTCTGACGAAAACTGCCGGGCTGGCAATCGGCACCGCGCTCAGCCAAGCTGCACACATCAAGGATTTCACACCGGAGGTTCAGCCATGCGCTGGTCAGCGTTCAGCCTGTTTTGCATGCTCGGTTTTTCAGCGGTGGCCCCCCTGGCGTCTGCCGCCGGCGAAGATTACGGCGTGCTGATCATTTCCCGCGAGCGCCTGGAAGTGGCGACCTCCTGCGAAATCGGCGTCTACATTCAGGACCAGCTCACGGCGCGCCTGTTCCAGGAAGGCAGCACTTCGTTCAACCTGCCGCCCGGGCAATTCTCCCTGCGCCTGAAGCTGTTGCCGGGCCAGGCACCGGGATGCAACCCAGGCATGCTTGCGCCGGGTTCCCAGAGCATCACCTTGAGAGCGGGGGATATCCTCAAGTACCGGATCGCCATGAGTGAACAGGGGATGTATCTCAAGCAGACTGGGCTGGGGTACTGATAGATCACTCTGTGGGATGAATCACCCTGTGGGAGCGAGCCTGCTCCGGGCGGCGATCCGACGATAGCGGTGGGTCAGCCCCATAGAGCCTGAAAGTGCCGACGCCATCGTCGGATCGCCGCCCGGAGCAGGCTCGCTCCCACAAGGGACTCCATTCAAGTCGTTGGATTGGCACTTGACCTTGCCCGCATGGCAAGGTTGATCCTGTAGTCATCCACTACAGGGAGCCTGGCTGATGTCTGAATCCACCACTTTCGAACTGCCTGTTGCCGGCATGACCTGCGCCAGTTGCGCCGGGCGGGTCGAGCGAGCCTTGAGCAAAGTCAGCGGCGCCCGTGACGTCAGCGTCAACCTGGCGACCGAACAGGCGCGAGTCCAAGCCCCCGAAGGCAGCCTGCCGGCCCTGATGCAGGCGGTCGAACAGGCCGGTTATAGCGTGCCCGTGCACACCCTGGAACTGAGCATCGAAGGCATGACCTGCGCCTCATGCGTCGGGCGGGTCGAGCGTGCGCTGGGCAAGGTTGATGGGGTGAACAGCGTCAGCGTCAATCTGGCCAACGAACGCGCCCACCTTGAGCTACTCGGTCAGGTCGATCCACAGACCTTGATCGTTGCGGTCAGGCGTGCCGGCTATGACGCCAATGTCTGGCAGGCCGAGCAGTCCCATACCCCACAAACCCAGCAGCTGAACCGTGAACGTCTGGTGCTGGTGCTGGCCGTTGTGCTGTCCATACCGCTGGTACTGCCGATGTTGTTGCAGCCGCTGGGCGTGCATTGGATGTTGCCGGCCTGGGTGCAGTTCGCCCTGGCGACGCCGGTGCAATTCATCTTTGGCGCGCGCTTTTATGTCGCAGCCTTCAAGGCCGTGCGCGCCGGAGTCGGGAACATGGATCTGCTGGTGGCCCTGGGCACCAGCGCCGGCTATGGCCTGAGTCTTTATGAGTGGGCCATCGCCCGCCCTGGCGGCATGCCGCACCTGTATTTCGAAGCCTCGGCGGTGGTGATCGCCCTGGTGCTGCTGGGCAAATACCTGGAGAGCCGCGCCAAGCGGCAGACTGCCAGCGCCATCCGGGCCCTCGAAGCATTACGGCCGGAGCGGGCGATCCAGGTGATCGACGGCGCAGAACGAGAGGTTGCCATCAGTGCCTTGCGCTTGAATGACCGGGTGCTGGTCAAACCCGGGGAACGCTTTCCGGTGGACGGTGAAGTGTTGGAAGGCCAGAGCCACGCCGACGAAGCGCTGATCAGCGGTGAAAGCCTGCCAGTGCCCAAGCAGCCCGGCGATAAAGTCACCGGCGGCGCCATCAATGGTGAGGGCCGATTGCTGGTACGCACCCAGGCCTTGGGCGCCGAAACCGTCCTGGCGCGCATCATTCGTCTGGTGGAAGACGCCCAGGCTGCCAAGGCGCCGATTCAGAAACTGGTGGATAAAGTCAGTCAGGTTTTCGTGCCTGTGGTGCTGCTGCTGGCCTTGGTGACATTAGTCGGCTGGTGGTTGTATGGGGCACCGCTGGAAACCGCGTTGATCAATGCCGTCGCCGTATTGGTGATTGCCTGCCCCTGTGCCTTGGGCCTGGCGACACCGACGGCGATCATGGCCGGCACCGGCGTGGCCGCGCGCCACGGCATTCTGATCAAGGATGCCGTGGCATTGGAACGTGCCCATGAAGTCGACACGGTGGTGTTCGACAAGACCGGCACCCTGACCTCTGGCACGCCACGCATCGCTCATTTGCGTGCCTTGGACGGTGACGAAAACGCGCTGCTGCAAAAAGCGGGGGCGCTGCAACGCGGCAGTGAACATCCCCTTGCCAAAGCCGTGCTGGAGGCCTGCGCCGAGCGCGGCCTGGACGTACCGGACGTCAGCGACAGCCAGTCCCTGACCGGGCGCGGCATCGCCGGCCGTCTCGATGGGCAGCGCCTGGCCCTGGGCAACCGGCGTTTGCTGGATGAACTGGGCCTGAGCCCTGGTGCACTGGCCGAATCGGCTCAGGATTGGGAAGCCGAAGGTCGGACACTCTCGTGGTTGATCGAACAGAACACCTCGCCCCGGGTTCTAGGGTTGTTCGCTTTCGGTGACACCCTCAAGCCCGGCGCACCGGCCGCCGTGCAGGCCTTGGATGAACGCCGCATCGCCAGTCATTTGCTCACCGGCGACAATCGCGGCAGCGCCCGCGTGGTGGCCGAGGCGCTGGGAATCGCCAACGTCCATGCCGAAGTGCTGCCGGCGGACAAGTCGGCAATCGTCCAGCAGTTGAAGAGCCATTCGGTGGTGGCGATGGTGGGTGACGGCATCAACGACGCCCCGGCCCTGGCCGCGGCAGACATCGGTATCGCCATGGGCGGCGGCACCGATGTAGCGATGCACGCCGCCGGTATCACGCTGATGCGCGGTGATCCACGCCTGGTGCCGGCGGCGCTGGACATCAGTCGCAAGACCTACGCCAAGATCCGCCAGAACCTATTCTGGGCCTTCGTCTACAACCTGATCGGCATCCCGTTGGCGGCCTTCGGCCTGCTCAACCCGGTGCTGGCCGGCGCTGCCATGGCGTTGTCGAGCGTCAGCGTGGTGAGCAATGCGTTACTGTTGAAGTTCTGGACACCCAAGCATCTGGAGGACAAGCGATGAACATCGGCCAAGCGGCCCGCCAGAGCGGCCTGAGCGCGAAGATGATCCGCTATTACGAATCCATCGGCCTGCTCAAGGCTGCCCATCGCACCGACAGTGGCTACCGCATCTACGGTGCCGATGACCTGCACACCCTGGCCTTCATCAAGCGCTCCCGGGACCTTGGTTTTTCCCTGGAAGAAGTCGGCAAACTGCTGACCCTCTGGCAAGACCGCCAACGCGCCAGCGCCGACGTCAAGGCCCTGGCCCGGCACCACATCGACGAACTGAACCAGAAAATCCGCGAACTCGCCGAACTGCGCGACACCCTGCAAGACCTGGTGGACCACTGCCACGGCGACCACCGTCCAGACTGCCCGATCCTCAAAGAACTGGCGTCGGGGTGTTGCAAGCAAGCGACGCCGGCCTGATCAGCCAGGCAAACCCGGTTCCCCTGGGGGAGCGAGCCTGCTCGCGATGACGACGGCACATCCAACATCTCTGCAAGCTGATCCACCGCTATCGCGAGCAGGCTCGCTCCCACAGGGGATTTGTGCCGAACGTCAAATCCGGACACACCCCGGAAAAACTGTGGGAGCGAGCTTGCTCGCGATGACGGCTGCACATCCAACATCTCTGTAAGCTGACCCACCGCTTTCGCGAGCAGGCTCGCTCCCACAGGGGGTCTGCGTCGAACATCAAATCCAAAAACACCTCGGAAAACTGTGGGAGCGAGCCTGCTCGCGATGGCGGTGGCACTTCCAACATCGATGCAAGCTGACCCACCGCTATCGCGAGCAGGCTCGCTCCCACAGGGATTTGTGACGAACATCTATCCGGGAACACCTCGGAAAACCGTGGCTCACAAAAAACCCGGCCTTGGCCGGGTTCTGTCATCTGATCATTGCATCCAGGGTGGAGGCGGTTCTTCGGTTTTGCCGGGAGGGGCGTCGTCTGCGGCGCGGATGGCCTGGCGGCGTTCCTCGTCACGACGGGCAGCCTCGATTTCCCGCATGACCCCGCCGACATCCGCCAGCTCATCGGGCTCGGCAAACTCACCGGTCAGCACGCTGCCCGGGTGCAAGGTCCCGGCTTCGTACAGCGCCCACATCTCCTTCGCGTAACGGGTGCGCTTGAGCTCTGGCGCAAAGCGACCAAAGTAGGACGCCATGTTGCCCACGTCCCGTTCCAGCATGCTGAAGGCGTGGTTGTTACCCGCAGCGTCCACTGCTTGCGGCAGGTCGATGATCACCGGCCCGGTCGGCGCGAGCAGCACGTTGAACTCCGACAGGTCGCCGTGCACCAGACCGGTACACAACATCAGCACAATCTGGGAAATCAGGAACGCGTGATATTCACGGGCCTGGTCCGGCTCCAACACTACATCATTCAAACGCGGCGCGGCGTCGCCGTATTCGTCGGCCACCAGCTCCATCAGCAACACGCCTTCGAGGAAGTCGTACGGCTTGGGCACGCGTACACCCGCATTGGCCAAGCGGAACAGCGCCGCTACCTCGGCGTTCTGCCAGGCGTCTTCAGCCTCCTTGCGCCCGAACTTCGAGCCCTTGGCCATGGCCCGGGCCTGACGGCTGTTACGGACCTTGCGCCCTTCCTGATATTCGGCCGCCTGACGAAAACTGCGCTTGTTCGCCTCCTTGTAGACCTTGGCGCAACGTAGCTCGTTGCCGCAGCGCACCACATAAACAGCTGCTTCTTTACCACTCATGAGTGGGCGCAGCACCTCGTCGACCAGACCGTCCTCGATCAGGGGTTCAATGCGTTTTGGAGTCTTCATCAGCTTTTATTGGGGGTCCTTTATTACCAAACACGCGAATGACAGTCGTTATACGGCAATCCTCGCTCCACGGGGAGGGGTTACCGACCTATGAACCGGAGATGCACACAATGTGCCGGATTAAATCGAGCGAACCGAATCATAGCCGAGAGCGGATGGGCTGTTGGCAACTGAATACGAAGGCATTTGCGACAAGAGCTGACAGCCGAGCTAACCGCTACCGTAGGCAAGTTCAGCGGCTGCGCCCAGCTCAAGGCTTGAATAATTCCCCCGGCGTAAAACCAAACATCACCTTGAACGCGGCGATAAATGCCGACGTCGAGTCGTAGCCGCAGGACAGCGCTGCACTCGTGACACTATCGCCTCGCTCCAGCGACCCAAGGGACGACAGCAAGCGCATGCGCTGGCGCCAGGCGCGGAAACTCAGGCCGGTTTCGCGCTGGAAAAGGCGCATCAGGGTTTTCTCCGAGGTGCCCAGGCGCTCGGCCCAGGCGTGCAGCGTGACGTTTTGCTCGGGCTGTTCGATCAGTTCGTTGCACAGCGCCAGCAACCGCGCATGTCGGGGCAACGGCAGGGAGAATCCCACCTCCGGCAACGTTGCCAGCTGATCCAAGAGCACCTGCACCAAACGTTCTTCCCGTGAATCGCCCTGTGGATAATCGGCCGGCAACTGACAGAAGACCTTGATCAACTCCCGGGCCAGCGGCGTGACTTCAAGCACCCGGCAGCGCGGGTCCGCCCAGGAGCAGACCTGGCGATGCACGTAAAGGCTGCGCATTTCCGCCCGAGTGGACGTCACGACTTGATGTTCCAGATCGGCCGGAATCCAGATGCCCCGTTGGGGTGGCGCAAAGAAACTGCCCTCGGCGGTGTGTACGCCCAGCACGCCGCTGATGGCGTAGGAAAACTGCACCCAGTCATGCCGATGGGCCTGGGTCCAGGAGCCGGCGCTCAAGCTTTCGACACGGGCATACAGCGGCCTGGGCAATTGCGTCAGCTCGGGAATCCGCCGTTCAAGCTGTTGGTGTCCGTTAGTCGGCATTGATTGGCCTTATGTCGCAAGACGACTATTTGGCTCGACGTTAGGCTAAGTCGACTTTCCTGACAACTTGCGGTGCCCTATGCATATTTTCAGACACCTCAAACGCATGGCGACCGACTGGTTCCTCTGCGGCATGCTGCTCGCCACGCTGCTGGCGTATTTCTTCCCCACCTTTGGTGCCAGTGGCGGGGCGATGCATGCTGAGTGGGTGGTCAATGTCGGGATCTTCGTGGTGTTCTTCCTGCATGGGGTCAACCTGTCCGGCGAGCAGATCCGCCACGGCCTGAAAAACACCCGGTTGCACCTGATGGTGCAAGGCTTCACCTTTGGCGTGTTTCCGTTGATCTGGGTCCTGAGCAACTGGCTGTTGGGCAGCCATGTGCCGTCGTTGCTGATGCTCGGGTTCTTCTACCTGTGCGCCCTGCCCTCGACCATTTCTTCCTCGGTGGCCCTGACCGGCAGCGCCGGCGGCAACGTGCCGGCGGCGATTCTCAACGCCAGCCTGTCCAGCGTGCTGGGGGTGGTCCTGACGCCGCTGCTGGTCAGCCTGGTGGTCGGGCGTGGCGCCGGTGGCATCGACCTGGGCTCGACCCTGCTCGACCTGTGCCTGATGTTGCTGCTGCCGTTGGTGCTCGGGCAGTTCCTGCGGCGCTGGCTGGCCGGTTTCTTTGGCCGCTACAAACGCTACACCAGCATCATCGACAAACTGGTGATCCTGCTGCTGGTCTATGCCGCGTTCTGCAATTCGATGGTCTCCGGGATCTGGCAACAGCAGGGCAACGGCGTGTTGCTCAGCGCAGTGATCGGCAGTGCCGTGCTGCTGGCGATCATCCTGTGGACAACCACTCGCACCGCCCGCGCCTTGCAGTTCAACAGCGCGGATGAAGTCGCCGCGGTGTTCTGCGCCAGTAAGAAATCCCTCGCGGCCGGCGTACCGATGGCCGCGTTGATTTTCGGCAACAACCCCGGCCTGGGCTTGATCCTGCTGCCGATCATGATCTACCACCCGTTGCAGCTGATTGTCTGCTCGATCCTGGCCGAGCGTTACGCCAGCCGCCACCGGGCCCAGGCCGCTCATTCGAGCGACGCGCTGCTCAACGCTCGATAATCGCTGTCACACCCTGGCCGGCGGCGGCACAGATGGAAACCAGCCCTCGGCCGCGCCCTGCGGCATCGAGCAACTTGGCGAGGTTGGCGACGATCCGCCCGCCCGTGGCGGCGAACGGATGCCCGGCAGCCAGAGAACTGCCCTTGACGTTCAGGCGGCTGCGGTCGATGCCCCCTAGCGGCGCATCGAGGCCCAGCCGGGTCTTGCAGTAGTCCGGGTCTTCCCAGGCTTTCAGGGTGCACAACACCTGGGCGGCGAAGGCTTCGTGGATCTCGTAGTAATCAAAATCCTGCAACGTCAGGCCATTGCGCGCCAGCAGCCGTGGCACGGCGTAGGCCGGGGCCATCAGCAGCCCTTCGGCGCCGTTGACGAAATCCACCGCAGCGGTTTCACCGTCACGTAGATACGCCAGGATCGGCAGGCCGCGCGCCTTGGCCCACTCTTCGCTACCCAAAAGGACCAAAGAGGCGCCATCGGTCAGAGGCGTGGAGTTGCCCGCCGTCAGCGTGCCCTTGGCGCTTTTTTCGAAAGCAGGTTTGAGGGACGCGAGTTTTTCCAGGGTCAGGTCCGGGCGCAGGTTATTGTCCCGGGTCAGGCCGAGAAACGGGGTCATCAAGTCGTTATGCCAACCTTCGGCGTAGGACGCGGCCATTTTCTGATGGCTTTCCAGGGCCAGTTGATCCTGCTCCTGCCGGGGAATCTGCCAGGTCTGCGCCATCAATTCGCAGTGCTCGCCCATGCTCAGTCCGGTGCGTGGTTCGTTGATGCGCGGCAGGTCGGGCACCAGGTGTTGCGGTCGCAGTTGCAGGAACACCTTGATCTTCTCGGCGGTGGTCTTGGCGCGATTGGCTTGCAGCAAGATCTTGCGCAGCCCTTCATTGACGCCGATCGGTGCGTCCGAGGTGGTGTCGACGCCACCGGCAATGGCGCTGTCGATCTGGCCCAGGGCGATCTTGTTGGCGACCAGCAACACGGTTTCCAGGCCCGTGCCGCACGCCTGTTGCACATCATAGGCCGGGGTGTTCGGGGAGAGTCGCGAGCCCAGCACGCATTCACGGGTCAGGTTCATGTCACGGGAATGCTTGAGCACCGCGCCGGCTGCGACTTCGCCGATGTGCAAGCCATGCAGGTTGTAGCGCTCGATCAGCCCTTCGAGGGCGGCTGTCAGCATCGCTTTGTTGCTGCCGGTGGCGTAAGGCCCGTTGGAGCGGGCGAAGGGAATGCGGTTTCCACCGATAATCGCGACGCGGCGTAGCTGAGCCATGAAGAACTCCTCGTAGGTTGCAGATGCGCGGATGGAGCCGCAAAAGGCCCCGTTCCTGCACAAGCTTAGGCTTTATCTCGCGGATCGAACGACTGATTGCCAATCGTGGTCCACACTTGGGATCTCATCAGCCGGAGGGTGTTCCATGTCTGACCGTTATATCGACTTCGCCAACTCCCCCGTTGGCCTGCGCCTGGTCGGGGCCCTCGGCCTGCCCTCTCCGGCGCGCCTGGAACGCTGGCAGGCCGGACGGCTGCGACCGGTGGAAGGCGCGCTGCTGCTGGGTGGTGGAACGCTGATCGAGCAGATTGGCAGCTTTGCCAAGCGCCTGACCGATGCCATCTACGTGTACGGCGGCGAACCGACCCTGGCGACCGAATGGATCCCCGGCCACGGCCCGAAAATCAAGGCCGTGGTGTACGACGCCAGCCATCTGGTGCAGGTCGATCAGCTCAAGCAGTTGCGCGAGTTCTTCCAGCCGCTGATGAAGAATCTCGACCGCAGTGCCCATGTCGTCATCCTCGGTCGCGCACCGGAACAGCTGGCCGATCCGTTCGCCGCCAGTGCCCAGCGGGCGCTGGAGGGCTTCAGTCGGTCACTGGCCAAGGAATTGCGCCACGGCGGAACGCTGCAATTGCTATACGTCGGCGATGGCGCCGAAGCCCAGTTGGAAGGCGCGCTGCGGTTTTTCCTGTCGCCTAAAAGTGCCTTTGTGTCGGGGCAGGTCATCCGTCTCAACGCCTGTGCCGCCCAGGTCCAGGACTGGACCCGGCCGCTGACCGGGCTCAAGGCGCTGGTCACCGGTGCCGCCCGCGGGATTGGCGCCTCCATCGCCGAAACCCTGGCCCGCGATGGCGCCGATGTGATTCTGCTGGACGTGCCCCAGGCCAAGACCGACCTCGATGCCCTGGCTGCGCGCTTGAGCGGGCGCAGCCTGACCCTGGACATCTGCGCCGAGGACGCTGCGGCGCAGTTGATCGAACATCTGCCCGATGGCGTCGACATCGTGGTGCACAACGCGGGTATCACCCGCGACAAAACCCTGGCCAACATGACCCCGGAATTCTGGGACGCGGTGCTGGCGGTCAACCTCAATGCGCCGCAAGTGTTGACCAAGGCCCTGCTCGACAGCGGCACCCTGCGGGACAACGGCCGGGTGGTGTTGCTGGCCTCCATCAGCGGCATCGCCGGCAATCGAGGGCAGACCAACTACGCCGCAAGCAAGGCCGGGTTGATCGGGCTGGCCCAGGCCTGGGCTCCGACTTTGCAGGCACGGGGCATCAGCATCAATGCCGTGGCGCCGGGCTTTATCGAAACCCGCATGACCGCCGAAATCCCCTTCGCCCTGCGCGAAGCCGGACGCCGCATGAGTTCCCTGGGCCAGGGCGGCCTGCCTCAGGACGTCGCCGAAGCCGTGGCGTGGCTCGCCCAACCGGGCACCGGCGCCGTGACCGGCCAGGCGCTGCGGGTGTGTGGGCAGAGCCTTTTGGGAGCATGACATGACGATCCAATGGCAAGAGGTCAGCGCGGCGCCTTCCATGTCCGCGCTGTACTCCAAGGCAGCGACGCGGCGCAAGGTCACTGGGAAGGTATTGCCGGAGCAGGGATTGCGTCAGGTGCTTCAGGTCGACCAGCAGCGCCTGGCGGCCTATCGCAAGGTCTGCGGCTTCAGCGACAACGGCTTGCTACCGCCGACCTATCCCCATGTCATGGCTTTTGCCCTGCAAATGCAGCTGCTCACCGCTCGGGAATTTCCGTTTCCACTGTTGGGGTTGGTCCATTTGAGTAACCGCATCCGGGTGTTGCGGCCCATGGGCGGTGTCAGTCAGGTTCGGGGCAGCATCCATGTCGAGAACCTGCAAGCCCATCCCAAGGGGGCGGTGTTCGATCTGGTGACACGCATTGATGACCAGCTGGGGATCCTGTGGGAGGCCAGCAGCCAGATGCTCTGCAAGGGCGTCCAGCTTGACGGTGCGCTGGTGGAGGATGCGCCTGCGGCCAGCCAGGCGTTGGTCGAAGTGGCGCGATGGGCCGCACCGGCCGACATTGGCCGGCGATACGCCAAGGTATCGGGGGACTACAACCCGATCCACCTGAGCGGCCTCAGCGCCCGGTTGTTTGGCTTTCCCACGGCCATCGCCCATGGTTTGTGGAACAAGGCCCGGACCCTGGCAGCCCTGGACAGCCACCTGCCCGAGGCCAATGTGGAGATCGAAGTGACCTTCAAGAAACCGGTGCGCTTGCCCAGCGAGGTGACATTATTGGCCAGCGCGGCGGGGTCCGGTGGGGACTTGCGATTGGTCGGGGTTGGGGAGCTGGAGCATATGGTGGGGGGCTGGCGGCCGGCGGGGTGATAGCGGTGGGTCAGGGAGTATCTATGTCGAATTTAGCGACGCCATCGCGAGCAGGCTCGCACACAGTAGTTCTCGGTGTTCACGGATTCAGCATCCACCACCATTCCCTTGTGGGAGCGAGCCTGCTCGCGATGGCGGTGGGTCAGCCTGCATCTTTTTTGAATGTGCCGACGCTTCGCGAGCAGGCTCGCTCCCACAGTAGATCTCATGCGTTCACGGATTCAGCGTTCGACACCGATCCCCCTGTGGGAGCGAGCCTGCTCGCGATGGCGGTGGATCAGCTTGCATCAATGCCGATGGCCTACCGCGGTGGATAATTGGCCAGGATCCGCCCCACCGTTTCGCGCACGGCGTTGCTGCGGTCGGTGGGGTTGGGGGAGTTGCTGAGCAGTTGCTCGTCACTGCCGCGCCACACCAGTTTGCCGTCCTTGCCGTCGAGCAGATCGATCTGCACGGTGGCGACTTTGTAGCTGATGTTGCGGGTCTCGTTGTACATCGGCCCGCCCCAGTAACCATTCCAGGGACCACCCCAACCGCCGCCATAGTTGGTGGTCACCTGTTGCTGGCGGTCCTCGACGATCAGGTAGGCCTGGACCTGCACATCCCCTCGCCCGCCAGACGGCGCCGGACGCAGGCCGCGTTGGTCGAGCTGATCGGCGACGGCCTGGCGGATCCGCTGTTCGGTCAGGTCACTCTTGATCCGTGGATCATCGGGACGGTATTGCAGCGCCGGCTCTTTCCAGCTCCAACTGCGATACGCCGCAAAATCACGACTGGTGTCGAAGTCGTGGTTGACCTGGTTGGAAGCGCAGGCCCCCAACAGCAGTGTGAAAGCCAGTAAAGCAAGCCGGCGAAACATGATTTTTCTCCGTTGCGTTGATCAACTGGGCGGATAAGCCGCCATGGCTTTTTCCACCGCCTCACGAATGGCATCGGTGCGCTCGCTCTGGTTGCCACGCTGGCTGGTCTCGGCGCTGGCGCTCCACACCGGCTGGCCGTTGCGGGCGTCGAACAGATCGACCCGGACCACCACGACCTGCTCCTGATAAGTGCGCACCATCGGCACCGTGTGATACATGCCATACCCTGGGCCGTAGCGGTTATAGCCGCCGTAGTAACCTGGGTCATAGTCGTCCCGAACCTGGCGTACGCGGGTTTCCAGGCGCAGGTCGGCGCTGACGAACAAGTCCGCCGCTCGGTTGTCGTGCAGCGGTCGCAGGCCACGCTGGTCCAGGGCCTCGCTCACCGCTTCAGCCACCTGGGCCGAGTCTGCCCAGGCAGTGCCCGGCGGCATGCGCCCATTGAGCCACGCCCAACTGCGATAGCGCCCGTAGTCACGGGGCGGCGCGGGATAGGCGCTGCGGTCGAACACCGTGGCTGCCTCGGGCGGGGCCGGTGGCAGTGGATTGGACGTGGCGACATAAGGGTTGCTGCCCTGACAGGCCGCAAGCCCCAGACACAACAGCAACAACCCTGAACGACCTTTCATTTCGCTCTCCGATTACGCCCCTGATCAGCGGGGCCGGCAGATCCAGTGCAGGTAACGCCCCAGCCCGGCAAACGCCGGATGGCGACGATGGGCCAGCTCCATCTCCAGTAACGGCTCAAGCTCCACACGGCCTTGGAATTCCACTGGCATGTAGTCATGAAAAACCCGTACGCCACTCTGGCTTTCGACTCGCCACAGACCTTCAAGTTGCGCCGCCAATTCCCTGGGATCAAGGGGTTGTTGCGGCGTCAGGCTCTGTTTTTCACCGGCCATGTCGTTTTTGCGCAACTTGCGGAAATGCCCCTTGAGCAGGTTGCGATACACCAGCGCGTCGCGGTTGTAGAACGCCAGCGACAGCCAGCCGCCAGGCGCCGTGAGCTGATGCAGCACCGGCAGGATCGCGTGGGGCTCGGCCAGCCACTCCAGCACCGCATGACACAGCACCAGGTCGTAGGGCTCAGTCAATTGACCCAGCAGATCCTGCCACGGCGCCTGGATGAACGTGGCACGCTGGCCGGCTTCGGCAAACCGCTGGCGAGCGCCTTCGAGCATTGGCTCGGCCGGTTCGGCCAGGGTCACCTGATGACCGCGCTCGGCCAGCCACAGCGACATGTGGCCCAGGCCGGCGCCGATGTCCAGCACGCGCAACGGTCGATCCGGCAAGGCTTCCAACAGATCGGCCTGAAGCACCGCCAGACGGATCGCGCCCTTGGCCCCGCCGTAGATTTTTTCGGCAAAACGGGTGGCGAGCTGATCGAAATGACGGTCGCTCATTGGCCGAACCGCCGTTCGCTGTCGGCCAGCTTGCTGCGCACCACCGCGTCCATGTCCAAGCCCAACTCACTGCACAACAGCAACAGGTACAGCACGATGTCGCCGACCTCTTGCCCGGCGTGGGCCAGCTTGTCGGCGGGCAGTTGGCGCGACTGGTCCTCGGTCAGCCACTGGAAGATCTCCACCAGCTCGGCCATTTCGACGCTGGCGGCCATGGCAAGGTTTTTCGGGCTATGAAATTGCCGCCAATCGTTACGGTCACGAATGGCATGCAGGCGTTCGGTCAGTTCAACAAGGTTCATCGGGCTCTCCTGAATGCCCATAGCTTCGGGGGGATGACGGGGGAAGGCAAGCGCCTCGGTACGAAGCGGCAATTTGCCCCATAATCGAACGATTGCGACCGCCGCAGCTCCTACAATCAGGAGCCAGCGGCTCAACGAAGATCCCTTCTCATCAGGATGCACACATGCAGGTAGAAAGCTTTTTCGAATGGCTCGGCCAGGCGCTCGGTTCGGTGATCCGGTTCATCGTCGACCTGCTCAGCGGCCTCTTCAACACCCTGGCCAATGCCGGCGGCAACTTCGTCGACGGCCTGTCCCGCGCCCTGGGCATGGACACCTCGATCATCAGCATCATCGCCCTGATCCTCGGGCTGATGCTGCTCTACTCGGCGATCCGCGCCTTCATGCGCGCCTCCATCGTCCTGGGCATCATCTGGCTGGTGCTGGGGCTTTGGTTGTTGAGTTGGATTATTCACTAAGCCCACAAACAGCATGTCGAACACTTCTGTGGCGAGGGGATTCATCCCCGTTCGGCTGCCCAGCAGCCGTATACCCAGCTGAACGCGATGTACCTGATGCACCGCGGTGCCTGGGTTTGGGGCTGCTTCGCAGCCCAGCGGGGATAAATCCCCTCGCCACAAAAACTGCGCGTTTATTCCACTCACTTCGGTGCAGGGAGCTGGCTACACCGCCTTGCGCCATCGCCTACAACTACGCCAGAATCCGCCGACTTGTGTGCCTTGGGGCTGGGTTTTATCGTTTCCCGGTCGCTGACAAATCAGTGATCGGGTTTAGCAGCCCGGACAACATCAAGGCACGCCAGTGTCGCCATCTGAGCAGTCGAACAACGTCGACTTGCCAGCATCATGGCGGCTATGCGTGGGGCACTTCGGTGCGCCGGGTTCCTTGATGCCTGGTCTGCTAACCCGCGTACAGCCGCCACCCTCTTCGTTTAGCAGCGATGGATGACGGCTCCACTCATCAAGGAGTTGCACCATGTTCAAAGTAACCCCCAATCCACCGTCCAACGACCAGCCATCCCCCGGCGAGCCCCTGACTTCAGAAGCCTTCGAAAAAGCCACCCAACGCGCCCTCGATCATTACCTGAAACCCAAACCAACCAAAGCCAAAACCACTCCCGGCCAGTTGTTCACCGTGGCCGAAGGCATCGACATCGAATGCCTGCTCGCCAACCTCAGCGAAACCCTGGCTTCGGCCAATGCCCTGGTCAACGATCTGGCCTTCGAGCTGGACGGCTCCAGGCGGCACGTTGCCCTGGGCATTCAGCAATTGATCGAACTGGGCTGCTTGCTGGCAAACCGGGCGCTGGATAGCACCGAAGCTCGCCAGCCATAACACTCCCTTGTGGCGAGGGGATTCATCCCCGCTGGGCTGCGCAGCAGCCCCCAAGCGAGGCACTGCGATGCATCAGGTACATCGCATTCAGCCGGGTTTGCGGCTGCTGCGCAGCCGGACGGGGATAAATCCCCTCGCCACAATGATCCGGGCATCCTGAAAGCTGCGTGTGCTTTTCATGAACGGACCGATCACTTAAGGAACCCGCTACAATCGCGCTCCACCCAGGAGCCTCCATGTCCAAGCTGATCGCCGACTGGCGCGACCGCCTGACCCATCGCCGGGTCTGGGCGTTGGCTGCGCCGATGATTCTTTCGAACATTTCCGTGCCGCTGGTGGCGTTGGTGGACAGCACCGTCATCGGCCATCTGCCCCATGCCCATCAGTTGGGCGCGGTGGCGGTTGGCGCGAGCCTTTATACGGTGCTGGCGTGGGCCATGGGATTTTTGCGCATGGGCTCCACCGGGTTCGCTGCCCAGGCGGCCGGGCGCGGTGACGGGGCGGCGCTGCGGCAAGTATTGGCGCAAGGGTTGCTGCTGGCGCTGGGATTGGCGGTGGTGCTTGGTGTTGTCGGTGTGCCGTTGAGTGACGTGGCGTTGCACTTCATGCAGCCTTCGGCCGAACTCGATCAGTTGACCCGGGATTTCTTCCATACCCGACTGTTCGGTCTGCCGGCGGCGCTGGCCAGTTATGCGCTGGTGGGCTGGTTTCTCGGCGCTCAGAATGCCCGAGCGCCGTTGGCGATTCTGCTGGTGACCAACCTGGTGAACATCGCCCTGAACCTGTGGTTCGTGATTGGCCTGGAGTGGGGCGTGATCGGCTCGGCGCGGGCCTCGGTGGCGGCCGAGTGGATCGGTGCGCTGGTCGGTCTGGCACTGGCACACAAAACCCTGCGCGCCTGGCCGGGGCAGATTGCCTGGGCGGCGCTCGGCTTGTGGCAGAACTGGCGCCCGCTGCTGGCGGTAAACCGGGACATCTTCATTCGCAGCCTGGCGCTGCAAGCGGTGTTTTTCCTGATCACCGTGCAAGGCGCGCGCCTGGGGGATGCGACGGTGGCGGCCAATGCGCTGCTGCTCAACGGGCTGCTGTTGACCGCCCACGCCCTGGACGGCCTGGCCCATGCCGTCGAAGCGCTCTGTGGCCATGCCATCGGTGCCCGCGACCGGCTGGCCCTGCGCCGCTCGCTGGTGGTGTCCAGCGGCTGGTCATTGATTGCCAGCATCGGCTTTGCGCTGCTGTTCCTGCTCGCCGGCCATCTGTTCATCGACCTGCAGACCAGCATCACCGAGGTGCGCGACACCGCCTACCGCTACCTGCCGTACCTGGCGGCCCTGCCGCTGATTGCGGTGTCGAGCTATCTGCTCGACGGGCTGTTCATCGGTGCGACCCGCGCCCGGGAAATGCGCAACGGCATGCTGCTGACCCTGGTGCTGACCTTGCCCGTCGCCTGGGCGCTGCAAGGGTTGGGCAACCACGGGCTGTGGATCACTTTCCTGCTATTCATGGCCCTGCGCAGCCTGACCCTCGGCGCGATTGCCTGGCAGTTGCAGCGGCACGACCGCTGGCTCGCAAACGCCGGGCAATAACCGTTCACCGCTGGTCGTCCTGCCAACGTCGGCGCAGTTGATCCAGCCGCTCGCGTGGCGAACCGTGCACCGGCCCCGGTTGCGCATCGGGAAACTGCAAACGCAGCCACAGCCAGTCATCGAGCACCGGACGCTCGGTAAACCCCAGCGCCAGCCCCTGCTGCAAAGAGTCCCAAAGCTTCCGATAATCCTGCCCGGTGGAACGGGACCATTGCCAGGCATGCCGCTCCAGCAGGCACAACTGCAACTGGCTCTGCAGGTGGTCGCTGAGGCTGTGTTCATTTTCCAGGGCAGCCACCGGCAACCGCGGATTGGACAACTGCTGCCACCCCTGACTGCCAATCGCCCGGTCAGCCCAGGTGCCGCCAAACCAGCGCACCCAGTGGATCGGACCCAGCCAGCAACTGAGCGCCTGCGGGTCGCAGCCGTCGAAGAAATAGCTGGCGGTGTGTGGGTTGTAGTAGTTCAGCAGGGCTTTGTGATGCAGGCCCAGCGTCACCGTCAGCATGCGCCGCAGATGCGCCAGCAATTTCCCGACGGGTGCCGGGCTGATCAACAGCAGCCCAGGCCAGGCGCGTGGGTCCAGGTGACACAGGCTCAGCAGTGCCGGCGACTGGCGCAAATCCACCAACAATGGGCCATGCTCCCTGAGCCCATGCAACTCGGTGCTTTCGAACAAGGCAAAGCGCCGGGCCTCGGCGAATTGTTCTTGCAGCAGCCGTGCAGCCACAGGTGCACCTGGTACATCGAGCAATAACCATTGGGGCGTTGCCCCCAATATGGCGGCAGCGCTCATGGAACCACTCGCGTAAGCATGCGGCATGTACACAACGGTTGGGTACACGGACTGAAGCAGCCGCCACCGGGCAACAGGCACAACAACACCAGCGGCTCGGCGCTGCGGATCGCGGACAACAGACTGGGGTCGACAGCTGATGGAAGCGGATCAGAGGACGTCGCGCCAGCATCTAGCGGGCCAGGGGCCAGGAACGCACTGATCAACGGCCGATCCGGATCGCCTTCGATAAAACTCACCAACACCTCGGTGCCGTCGAGCACCCTCTCCAGCCCCTCGGTGGCCAACTCCGGCGCCAACGGCAACCAGCAGTGGCTGGGACTCGCGCCCTCCCCCTGGTAGGTCCAATCGAACTGCACCGCCACTCGCCCCGACGCCTGCACCGCAGGTTCATCCACTTCAACGACCCAGCCGCGCTGCCGGCTCACCATCTGCGGTTTGGCAGGAACCTTGTCTACCCTGAATGGCATTCCCCAGGAAATGGCCCTGAAATGGTTGCCATACCCACCCGCCTGCCCACGGTGTTCCACCTTGGTCAACAGCCATCGCTGGTTCCACCCGGCAAAGGGATGCGCCGTCAACGTCAGTACCTGACCGCAACGCAGCGCCGGCAAATCGCTTCGCCCTTGAGCGACGAGCGCTGCCACCGTATCGGTTTGCACACTGAAGGTCCGCACGCCAGGGGCTGGCTTTTCGTCGCCATAAGTCACCTCGCCGACGGCCGGGAAACTTTCCACATGATCAGCGAAAACCAGGCAATGCCCCTCCCGGGCGTGTTCGACGTGAAAGTGAATGCCCGCCTCGGCGCAGACGCGCTGGAGAAACTGCAGGTCCGATTCCCGGTATTGGGTGCAGATGTCCCGCAACGGATAATCGCCGCGCAAATCCAGGCACAGGCTGCGTCCGCTGATGCCATGGGCCTTGAGCACCTGGCGAATGATCTGCGGCACCGAACGGGCACTGAACACCCGCTGGCTGAAGCGTTGCGCCAGACAGGCCAGTTTCGGCCCGATGCGCACCTGGCAGGCGCCACCCTGGCGAGGCTGGACCAACTGGTGAAGCTGACCGTGAATGCCCTGGCCCGGACTCCCGAAACTCAACCAGACACTGCGGTACAACAGACTCGCCAGATCCAGGCTCGCATCGTGGAGCAGCACCTGCGCCTCGTAGACGAAGGGCTCGCTGATGGCTTCGCTGCCGGTGAAGGCCACGACGACGAAAGGCTCAGGCAGACCGGCAATCTCCAGTCGGAATGATGACGCGCTGGCGGGATCGGACATCGGCGTTTCTCTACAGGAGGGGCGACCGGGGATTCTCGCCGAGAGCCAGGGCGGAGTAGAGAGCTGAAGTACAAGTTCGGAAAGGGACTACACGAAATAAGGACAGCACTGCTTAAAAACGCTGAGCTGCGGAATTATCAGCGGCACAAATGAAAATGCCCTCCGGGGACTGTCCGAAAAATCCCGCAACATGCGGGTTCGTTTCGGACAGATCGGAGGGCATTGCTGATCAGTTGAAGGTGGCGCTTGATTCATCCTGTGGCGAGGGGATTTATCCCCGCTGGGGCGCGTAGCGGCCCTAAAAGACTATCAGGCGTCACCGTCAGATTGCGTCGGGCACAAATAGGGCTGCTTCGCAGCCCAACGGGGATAAATCCCCTCGCCACACAGGTTCAGTGGACGCTCGGCATCCTCAGGAAGACAGGTACGAAGAACGCGTCAACCCCAAGCGCAAGGCATCCAGGAACTGGGTGCGTTCGGCGGCGCTGATGCGGGCGCTGGCGCACTTGTCGCGGTAGTGAGTCATCAGCTCCTCCGGCGACAGGTGCACGTAGCGCAGCATGTCTTCGATGGTGTCGTGGGTCTCGATACCGGCGTGGTACACGCTGCCGTCGGCGTTCTGGTAGATGTTCACCGAGTCGGTGTCACCGAACAGATTGTGCATGTCGCCGAGGATTTCCTGGTAGGCGCCCACCAGGAAGATGCCCAGCAGGTAGTCTTCATCTGGGTTGAGGGCATGCACCGGCAGGCTGGTCTCGATGCTCTGCTCGTCGACGTATTGCTTGATCTTGCCGTCGGAGTCACAGGTCAGGTCTTGCAGCACGGCACGGCGCAGCGGCTCTTCGTCGAGGCGATGCAGCGGCAGGATCGGCAGCACCTGGCCGATGGCCCAGGTGTCCGGCAGGCTCTGGAATACCGAGAAGTTGCAGATGTACTTGTCGGCAAGCTTGTCGTTGAGTTCGTCCAGGACCTGGCGGTGGGAACGTTGGCGAGCCTTCAACGAGTTGTGCAGGCGGCGGCACACGGCGAAGTAGCACTGCTCGGCCAACGCTTTTTCCGCCAGGGTCAGCTTGCCGTCGGCGTATTGGGCGGCCACGTCGCTCATGTAGTGAGTGGCGCGCCAATAGGTCTCGGTGACCATCTCGATGTCGGTCGGGCCCAGCAGGTCAACCAGCCACTGCACGGTCTCCGGCAGTTCCTGCTTGTTGTCGATCACCGGCACGTCGTCGTTGTGTTTCTCGACGTCGGTCACCTGCACCACCAGCATCGCATGGTGAGCCGTCAGCGACCGGCCACTCTCCGAGAAAATGTGCGGGTGCGGCAGGCCCTGGGCATCGCAGAACTCCTTGAGCATGCCGACCACGACACCGGCGTAATCGTCCATGTCGTAGTTGATCGAACTGGCATTGCGCGAGTGTGTACCGTCGTAGTCCACCCCCAGGCCGCCGCCGACGTCGATGTGATCCACCGGCAAGCCGAGGTTGCGCAGCTCGCCGTAGTAACGGATCGCTTCCTTGAAGCCGTGCTGATAGTCGGCCAGGTTGGCGATCTGCGAGCCCATGTGGAAGTGCAGCAGGCGAATGCCCTGGTCCAGGCCGGCAGCGCGGAAACGCTCGACCACCGACAGCAGTTGCGCGGCCGACAAGCCGAACTTGGATTTCTCGCCACCGGTGTCAGCCCACTTGCTCGACGCCAGGGACGACAGGCGCACCCGCAGCCCGACCTGTGGCTTGACCTTGAGCGAAGCGGCTTCTTCGATCACCAGGCCGACTTCGGACTCTTTCTCGATGACGATGAACACGTTGTGGCCCAGCTTCTGGCCCATCAGCGCCAGGCGGATGAACTCACGGTCCTTGTAACCGTTGCAGACGATGGTCCCGCCCTTCGGTGCCAGCGCCAGCACCGCCAGCAGCTCCGGTTTGGAACCGGCTTCCAGGCCGATGGAAACGTTCTGGGTGGCGATGATGTTTTCGATCACCGCTTCCTGCTGGTTGACCTTGATCGGGTAGAGCGCGGTGTATTTGCTCTGGTATTCCAGGCGCGCGATGTTGCTGTCGAACGCGCCGGTGAGCTGGCGCACGCGGTCTTGAAGGATGTCGGGGAAACGCACCAGCAAAGGCAGCGACAGGCCGCTCTGGCGCAGCTGGTCGACCTGCTCGAACAGGTCGATGGGCGAGCTGCCGGGACCGTTCGGACGGACTTCGACGCGACCGGCTTCATTGATCGCGAAATAACCGGCCCCCCAATGGCGAATCCCGTAAACACTGCGGCTGTCCGCAACTGTCCATTGGCTGCCATCGTCTTTGCGTGTGCGTCGTACGGACATCGAAGTCCCCTATAAAGAAGTCAAAATGCACCATCCGGTCGGAGGCTGGGGCAGTCTAGAGAGTGAAAATGACGAATTGTCTGTCAGCAGGGTAGACCCTGCTGCCAACGATGAGTTTAGAAACCCGTTCAGAACAGGCTCTGTGAAAACCATGCGGGCGATCTCGGACACAAGGTCCGGATCAAGCCGAGGGTGGTTTTCACAGAGGCTGCTAGCCGCCGGATTTCTTGGCCTTGAAACCGTGCTTGACCAGCTCCGCGAGCAGCAGCTCGACGTGATCGCCCTGGATCTCGATGACGCCGTCCTTCAACGCGCCACCGGTGCCACAACGTTTTTTCAACGTGGTTGCCAGTTCCTTGAGCGCGTCTTCGGCCAGCGGCACGCCGGTGATCGTGGTCACGGTCTTGCCGCCACGACCTTTGCTTTCACGGCGCACGCGGGCAATACCATCACCTTGCGGGATGACGGTCTGTTTGCAGATGCAGGCATCCACCGGTTGACGGCAATCAGGGCAATGACGACCGGCGTCGGTAGAAAATACCAGGCCGCCCAAGGCGGCGAAGGATGCGGCTTTTTTGGCCACCGGCAATCCTCTCGGGAGGACAAAGACTGGTCGAAGGGCAACGAGCCCCGACCGCGAAGCCCCACTCAGGCAGGGGCAGCGCTACTGGACCGCAGACGCGGTTCAGCTTGAAAAGTCGCGCAGTGTAACGGCAAAAAGCCGACTTGCTAAGGGCCTATCGGCGCCAATTTATAGCTTCTTTGCGACGCTTGCGCCTTGCGCCCGCAAATAGCGCCCGAGCGCCGCCAGGGAGTCCGGGCAGTAAGGCTTGTGCTGGATTTCATCGAGCACCTGTTCGATGGGCAAAAAGCGCGCTTCGAGCACTTCTTCAGGTTGCAGGACCAGTGGACCGTCCCACACCGCCGAGAACGCCGAACACCACAGGCGGTTACCGGTGTCCTCGAAATAGAAATGGTCGTGGGCCGTCAGTTCAACGCCGCTCACGCCCAGTTCCTCCGCCAGCTCACGGGCGGCCGACTCGGCGTAGGTCTCGTGCGCCTGGACCATCCCGCCCGCCGCCACGTCCCAGAAACCGGGGTAGATCGCCTTGCTCAGGGTGCGCCGGTGAACGCACAGTTCACCGGCCGAATTGAATAGCATGATGTAGGTGCCGCGGCCGATCAGGCCGCGCTCGCGCAGGTCCGAACGCACCAGGCTGCCGAGCAGGTTGTCGTGCTCATCGACCCAGGCGATCAGCTCGGCATCCGAGGCCGCTCGGTGAGCGACCTCCCGCGCGCTTTCATTCATGGATCAACCCTGGTTGAGCAACTGCCGCAAGTCGATGACCGCCGCGTTGGCCCGGGAAATGTAGTTGGCCATCACCAGCGAGTGGTTCGCCAGGACACCGAAGCCACTGCCGTTGAGGATCATCGGGCTCCAGACAGGCTCCTGGGAAGCTTCCAGTTCACGAATGATCTGCCGCACGCTGACCGTGGCGTTCTTTTTCGCCAGCACATCGGCGAAGTCCACTTCGATGGCACGCAGCAGATGCGACAGCGCCCAGGCCTGGCCGCGAGCTTCATAGAACACGTTATCGATCTGCAACCACGGGGTCTCGACCACCTCTTCATCCACCTGCGGCACCTGGCCCGGGGCCGGGACTTCGGTTTTCAGTGCGGTGTTGAGCTTGACCCGGCCGACGCTGGCCGACAGGCGCTGGGACAGCGAGCCCAGACGCGTGCCGACATCTCCCAGCCAGTTGTTCAGGTTGTCGGCACGGGCATAGAACAGCGCGCTCTTCTGGTTAGGATCAGACAGGCGCGCCTGGTAGCGGCTCAGGGAGTTGATGCCTTCCTGGTACTCCGACTCACTGGAAGGCAGCACCCAACTGCGGTTGTCGAAGTTGAAGCGTGGCTCGGCCTTGGCCAGGTCGGCGTCTTCGGCGGACTGGGACTGGGAACGGGCGAAGTCCTTGCGCAAGGCGCGGCTCAAGTCGCGGACCTGCACCAGCACGCCGTATTCCCAGCTCGGCATGTTGTCCATCCACAGGCCCGGCGGGAAACGGTCGTTGGAGATATAGCCGCCCGGCTTGGTCAGCAGGGTCCCGGCCACGTTCTTGAGGGTTTCGACCGTGGTGTAGCCCACCACCATTTGCCGACCATCCTTTTCGGCGGCGGCCTGGGCCGTCTGCTGAACCGGGAATAGCGCCGGCTCCTGGCTCCAGTACCAGCCGATGGCGATGGTGACCAGCAGGTACAAGCCGATCAGCGTGGCCAGTGCCCGGCTGAAAAACAGCCCACCCAGGTAGCTGCGGGTGTCCGATTTCGGTTCGGCGGCACGTTCGGGCGCGCTGCCCGCGCGGTTTTTCCAGTCCAGCATGGTGATGTCCCTTCAATCACTTGAGTTCACGGTTCGACCACAACCCTACGTCATCGTGCCTGCCCTGGCGCGCGATAATGCGGCGCCCATCATGCCGGTCGCGACAGGAGAATCGGACAGTCACTATAAAGGAAGCGTCGCCGCCGGCCTACGAGACTGACTGGTCAGAAACTGAATTTCACGCCAGGACAGATTATTGACGTATGACACTCATGCAAATGAAAAGAGGTGCTAGCATAGAGCCACCAGTCGATCTCAGCATGCACCCTAACTAGTAGTCAGGATATGACCGAGCCAGAAGACCCCAGCCGTGAGCGCCTCAAGCACCACTTTGCCCAGCGGGTAATTCATCAGGCTCGTCAGATCCTGGAGATCTGGCAGCGCCTGCAACGCAGCGAGTGGTCAAGCACCGACCTGTCGGAGCTCAGCGAAGCCAATCTGCGCCTGCTGCGTTTTGCCGAGCGCTTTGAACAGCCGGAACATTCGCAGCTTGCCCAAGGCATCAGTCAGTCACTGCAAGCGGTCGACGCTAATCGCGGCCGCCTGAGCAGCCACCTGATCACTGAGATCAACCGCCTGATGCAGCGCCTGTCCCGCACCGGCCTGCGCCACGGCGACCAGCTCGAACAGACGTTCCTGCCCCCGCTGCGCAAACCCATCTACGTGATGCTGCAGGACCACGACCGTGCCGAGCGCCTGGCCAAACAACTGGAATTTTTCGGCCTCAGTGCCCAGGCGCTCAACAGTGTCGCGGCCTTCCGCGCCTCGATGGTCGAGCGTTTGCCCGCGGCGATTGTCATGGACGTGGACTTCAGCGGCCCCGGCGCCGGCCTGAAACTGGCCGCCGAAGCCCAGGAAGGCCTGGAGCAGCCACTGCCTTTGCTGTTTTTCAGCCTGTTGGAAACCGACACGCCGACCCGTCTGGCAGCCGTGCGCGCCGGTGGACAGGAATTCCTCACCGGCACCCTCGAAGCGTCGAGCCTGCTGGAAAAAATCGAAGTGCTGACCTGCGTTGCCCAGTACGAACCCTACAAAGTGTTGATCATCGACGATTCCCGCGCCCAGGCCCTGCACACCGAGCGCCTGCTCAACAGCGCGGGCATCGTCACGCGCACGCTGATCGAGCCGATCCAGGCCATGGCCGAGCTGGCGGATTTCCAGCCGGACCTGATCATCCTCGACATGTACATGCCCGACTGCACCGGCACGGAGTTGGCCAAAGTCATCCGTCACAATGACCGCTACGTCAGCGTGCCGATCATTTACCTGTCGGCCGAGGACGACCTGGACAAGCAGCTCGACGCCATGAGCGAAGGCGGCGATGACTTTCTGACCAAGCCGATCAAGCCCCGGCACCTGATCACCACCGTGCGCAACCGCGCGGCCCGGGCCCGCAACCTCAAGGCACGGATGGTGCGCGACAGCCTGACCGGGCTGTACAACCACACCCATATCCTGCAACTGCTGGAAGATTGCAGCTTCCGCGCCCGCCGCGAAGGCAAGCCCCTGAGCTTCGCCATGCTCGACATCGATCACTTCAAACGGGTCAATGACAGCCACGGCCATCCCATGGGCGACCGGGTAATCAAGAGCCTGGCGCTGTTTCTCAAGCAGCGCCTGCGCAAGACCGATTTCATCGGCCGTTACGGTGGCGAGGAATTCGCCATCGTCATGCCGGACACCGACATCGACGCCGCCTGCAAGGTGCTGGATGAAATCCGCCAGCGCTTTGCCGAGATCCACTATCCGGCCCAGCCCCATGATTTGTGGTGCACCTTCAGCGCCGGCGTGGTGGAGATGAGCGAGGACAGCGACAGCCTGATGATGGCCAGCCAGGCGGACGAAGCGCTGTACCGCGCCAAGCATGCCGGACGCAATCGGGTGCAGAGCGCCCGACAATCAAAGCAAAGTGCCACCTTTTCATCGGAATCGAATGATTCGGTCATAAACCTGTAACCCAAGCGCAATAAATTCAGGCACTTACGATTCTGCCCGTGGTAGACACTCGATGCGCCTGAAGTTGCTGACCAATCTCAATACCCTTCTGTTAGTTGCCGTGTGCCTGGGCCTGGGGGCCACGCTGTGGTGGTCGCAGATCGCCCTGGAACGCCCTTACCTGTTGATGGAGCGTTACCTGGGCCTGTCGCGGCAATTCCAGGGCGAGGTGGCGCGCAACATCGAGGATTACCTGGGCAGCGGCGATGCCTTGCGCCTGAGCGCTGCCACCCAGGCTCTGGAAACCTTGCAGAAGGACCTTGACCAATTCCCGCCGGAACTGGCCAAGACCCTGCGCCCGAGCCTGTCCAGCCTGGACGAGTTCAGCAAGACCGATCTGTTGGCCGCCGGCAAGTTGGCCGGGGACCCGCAAGCCCTGCTGTTGCAGGCCGAACGTGAACTGAGCGCCAGCCTCGACCAGCTCGCCCGCTACGCCAACGGCGCCCAGGCCTACCTGCCGCCGTTGTTCGAAGCCTCGCAGCACCTGGGCCGGTTGTCCCTGGCGCGGGACAAACTGGTCAGCAGCGGTCGCAGCGAACTGGCCGCCGATGTGGAGCGGGAACTGACCAGCATCCGCACCCAGGCCGAACACATCGACGGCCTGCCGTTGCTCGGCGTTGCGGCCAGCAACGAAACCGCCGGTGATGACTTCGCCGCGCTGATGGGTTTGCAGTCCGAGGAAAAAGCTGCCACCGAAGACGCCGGCATCGCCCTCAAGCGTGAGCTCAACAGCCTGCTTGCACGTTACCCCGCCGAGCTGGCACGCACCCGCGACCTGATCCGGAAACGCACCGAACTGAGTAACGCCACGCACTTGAAAACCGCTGACGTGCAGCAGGCGATCGATGCCATGGAGCCGGCGGTGCGGGCTCAGCATGGGCAGATCCAGGGAGAGGTCCGGTTGATCCAGGGGCTGATGATCGGCCTGATCCTGTTGATCGCGCTACTGATCGACACCTTGCAGCGACGCCTGGCCCGAACCCTGACGCACCTGGCGCCGGCCCTGTCGACCTGGGCCGAAGGCGATTTCAGCCATGACATTCAGGTGGGTGCCAGCAACCGCGAGTTGCAGGACATCGAGGCCTCGCTCAATCGCCTGCGGGCTTATCTGGTGGATCTGGTGGGCACCATCCGCGTGAACGCCGAACAGGTCGCCGACAGCAGCCGGGCCCTGGCCGACCTGAGCGGTGAATTGCACGGTGGCGCTGAAGATCAGGCCAGCGACACGGCACTGATCCGTGATTCCCTCAGCGAACTGGAGGCGACCATCCAGCAGGTTGCCGGCGACGCCAGCCAGGCCGCCGACGCCAGCCGTAGCGCCGGTGAGGCCGTGGAGCAAGGGCAGAAAGTCATCGGCCTGAGCCTGACCGGCCTGCACGCGCTGGTGGGCGAAGTGCAAGGCAACGCGCAGATGATCGAACAACTGGCCGAAGAGTCGGCCACCATCGGCGGCGTGCTGACGGTGATCCGCTCGATTGCCGACCAGACCAACCTGCTGGCCCTGAACGCCGCCATCGAAGCCGCCCGCGCCGGGGAAATGGGCCGGGGTTTTGCGGTGGTGGCCGAGGAAGTCCGCTCCCTGGCCCAGCGCACCGCTGGGGCTACCGCCGAAATCCAGGCCCTGATCGCCCGCCTGCAACTGGCCGCCCGCCAATCGGTGGACGGCATGCGCGCCCAGGTCGAACACGCCGAAGCCACCGCCAGCCAGGCACAAGCGGCCGACGGCGCGCTGGACGAAATCGTCGGCGCCATCCAGACCATCGCCGATACCGCCGTACGCATCGCCGACGTCACCGCCCAACAAAGCGGCGCCGTCAGCGAAATCCGCGATCACAGCGAACGAATCCACCAACTGGGCGGGGACAACCTGCTGCGAATCGGCCAGGGCCGGCAACAGGGCGATAACCTGCTGGTGTTGGGTGAAAGGTTGCATACGGCGGTGCAGGCGTTTCGGGTGTGAATGGCTGGACGCAGGCTTGCTTGCTCGGCAGCGAGCCAACTGGCACTCGCGGTGAATGTAGCGCCGTCTTCGCGAGCGAGCTCGCTCCCACAGTTGGATCTTGGTAAGACCGGAAATATAGGTCGGCTGCCAGGCCGCCTCGCGAGCAGGCTCGCTCCCACAGTTGGAGCGGAGTGCAGCCGTAAAGAACAGGCCGGCCGCTAGGCCGCTTTGCTTTTGCTTTTGCTTTTGCTTTTGCTTTTGCTTTTGCTTTTGCTTTTGCTTTTGCTTTTGCTTTTGCTTTTGCTTTTGCTTTTGCTTTTGCTTTTGCTTTTGCTTTTGAGCGCCCCATCAACCACAAGGGCCGAACGCAGGCATTGCGTAGTGGGCAACCCGGCATGGATGCCGGGATAGCCGCGCTGGGTCATGGATGACCCTTCGCGGCGGGCCCACGGAGCAATGCCGGAGTGAGGGAACACCGAGCCTTGGCGAGGTGCCCAGTGGTGGGGCAAGAGCGTTTTGCTTACTTTTGCGCTTCTCAAAAGTAAGCCGCCGTCAGGGCGGAACCCTAAGTGGCCGTTACCGCAGAAATGGATATACACACAAAATCCAGGTCGCCTGCCAGGCCGCCATCGCGAGCAAGCTCGCTCCCACAGGGGTAACCGTGGCTGTCTGTGATTTTTCTGACAGGTATAAACCTGTGGGTGACCGCATTTAGGACCATAGTCACAAATTTCGCGCAAACATCGCTCATCGTGCTGCCTATTGCCGAGAACTGGACAGTCATCAAGGCTTTGCGGCATAGTCGCCGGGTTCTGACAACTGCTCACAGAGAACAAGGAACAGCAGATGGCGACCCTATTGGTCCTGCACGGACCCAACCTGAACCTGCTTGGAACCCGCGAACCGGGCGTCTACGGGGCCGTGACGCTGGCCCAGATCAACCAGGACCTGGAGCAACGGGCCCGCGCCGCCGGCCATCACCTGCTCTATCTGCAAAGCAACGCCGAGTACGAATTGATCGACCGCATCCATGCCGCGCGTGGCGAAGGCGTGGACTTCATTTTGATCAATCCCGCAGCTTTTACACATACAAGTGTCGCATTACGTGACGCGCTGCTGGCGGTGAGCATCCCATTCATCGAAGTGCATTTGTCCAACGTGCACAAGCGTGAACCTTTTCGCCATCACTCTTACTTCTCCGACGTAGCGGTGGGAGTGATCTGCGGCCTTGGCGCCAGCGGTTACCGACTGGCCTTGGAGGCCGCTCTAGAGCAGCTTGAAAGACAGGCAACCGCTTGAACAACAAGCGTTAAACGCCCCTGACCGACCCTTGGGAGTTGATGATTCATGGATATTCGTAAAGTTAAGAAACTGATTGAATTGCTGGAAGAGTCCGGCATCGACGAACTCGAGATCAAGGAAGGCGAAGAGTCCGTACGTATCAGCCGCCACAGCAAGACCCCGGCCCAGCAGTACTACGCACCGGCGCCGATGCAGGCTCCGGCCGCTGCCCCGGCTCCAGCCGCACCGGCCGCTGCCGCTGCTGCTCCAGCCGCTGCCGCCGCACCAGCGCTCAACGGCACCGTCGCCCGTTCGCCAATGGTCGGTACCTTCTATCGCAAATCTTCCCCAACCTCGCCGTCCTTCGTTGAAGTGGGCCAGACCGTGAAGAAAGGCGACACCCTGTGCATCGTCGAAGCCATGAAGATGATGAACCACATCGAAGCTGAAACCAGCGGTGTGATCGAATCCATCCTCGTCGAAGACGGCCAGCCGGTTGAGTACGACCAACCGCTGTTCACCATCGTTTGAACCGCGGAGAGCCTTCGATGACTGCGAAGCTGGAAAAAGTCCTGATCGCCAACCGCGGTGAAATTGCCCTGCGGATCCTGCGTGCCTGCAAAGAGATGGGCATCAAGACCGTCGCCGTTTACTCCAAGGCCGACAAGGAACTGATGCACCTGGGCCTGGCAGACGAATCCGTCTGCATCGGTCCGGCCTCGGCTGCGCACTCCTACCTGCACATCCCGGCGATCATCGCCGCTGCCGAAGTGACCGGCGCTACTGCCATTCACCCGGGCTACGGCTTCCTGGCGGAAAACGCCGACTTCGCCGAACAGGTCGAGAATTCCGGTTTTGCCTTCATCGGCCCGAAAGCCGACACCATCCGCCTGATGGGCGACAAGGTTTCGGCCAAGCACGCCATGATCGCCGCCGGCGTACCGACCGTTCCGGGTTCCGACGGCCCGCTGCCTGAAGACGAAGAAACCGCCCTGCGCATTGGTCGCGAAGTCGGTTATCCGGTGATCATCAAGGCCGCCGGCGGCGGTGGTGGTCGCGGCATGCGCGTGGTGCACAAGGAAGAAGACCTGATTTCCTCGGCGAAACTGACCCGCTCCGAAGCAGGCGCGGCGTTCGGCAACCCGATGGTCTACCTGGAAAAATTCCTGACCAACCCACGTCACGTCGAAGTCCAGGTGCTGTCCGACGGCCAGGGCAACGCCATTCACCTGGGCGACCGCGACTGCTCGCTGCAGCGTCGTCACCAGAAGGTCCTCGAAGAAGCACCGGCACCGGGCATCGACGAGAAAGCTCGCCAGGAAGTCCTGGCACGCTGCGTCAAGGCCTGCATCGACATCGGCTACCGTGGCGCCGGCACCTTCGAGTTCCTCTACGAGAACGGTCGTTTCTACTTCATCGAAATGAACACCCGTGTTCAGGTGGAGCACCCGGTTTCGGAGATGGTCACCGGTATCGACATCGTCAAGGAAATGCTCAGCATCGCCGCCGGTAACAAGCTGTCGTTCACCCAGGATGACGTGGTCATCCGCGGTCACGCGCTGGAGTGCCGGATCAACGCCGAAGACCCGAAAACCTTCATGCCAAGCCCAGGCACGGTCAAGCATTTCCATGCCCCGGGCGGCAATGGCGTTCGCGTCGACTCGCACCTGTACAGCGGTTATGCAGTTCCGCCGAACTACGACTCGTTGATCGGCAAGCTGATCACCTACGGGGCAACCCGTGACGAAGCCATGGCGCGCATGCGCAATGCGCTGGACGAAATCGTGGTGGACGGGATCAAGACCAACATCCCGCTGCACCGCGACCTGACCCGCGACAAAGGTTTCTGCGAAGGCGGCGTCAACATCCATTACCTGGAACACAAGCTGGCTGAGCAGGCTTGATGCCCAAGTGATGTAAAAAGTCCCCGGTCCGTTGGCCGGGGTCTTTTTTTGCCAGGATTGCAGGGTCAGCTCAGCGCCACCGTCGGCAGCGCCTGCGCCTCGATCTGCCCCGCCGCCGCCCGTCGCCCTTGCTGGGTGAGGACCTCCCCCGTTGCGTTCTGTACCAGTACCTCGCTGCGCACGCGGCTCATGAATCCGCGCGCCCGCACCGACACCGGGTCATGGCTGTTCTTGGCCCTGGCCAGCACTGGAATGTAGTAGCGTTCGACCTGGTTGCGCGAGGTCTTGAAGACTGACGTGACGCCACTGCGCAGATCCAGCGTGACCCCGTAGGTATTACCGAAGCAGGAAGAATACGACCAGTGATCCCAGGTCGGCTTCAGTCCCTGACGCCTCATCGCCGACCGGACCCGCCCACCAATGTCGGTCCCGGTCAGCCAATCCCCACCGACCAGGGTGGCGCGGATATCCTTGGCGGCGCCCCCCAGGCGCTGCGTCACGTCACGGACACTGCGCTCGATCAGCGTACGGATGTTGTGATCGAAGTGAATCACCGCCCCCACCCGGGTACTCGGGTTGTATAGCGACGCGATCACGCAGGTCTGCGCGTTCAGCGAGAACAGATAGTTGTCAGCCGCCGCCTCGCTGAATCTCGCCACCACGGCCTCACCCTGCAACGCACCCCTGGCCACATCCGGAAAGACATGCCCCGGGAACGCCTCGCGTAAGTCACTGATCCGCCCGATGACCACGACTTGGTCATTGCCGCCTCTCAAGCCGACTTCGCCGTGTACCCACTTGCCATCGCTCAGCCTGCGAATGGGCCGGTTATACAAGGCCCCGGGACGACTGGCATCCACCAGGCATAAACCGCCGAAGTGGTGGTCCTCCCTGACCCGGTAATACTTGCCTTTATTGCGGATGTAATAAGAAGCCTGCGGCTGCGATGCACTGGGTGGGCTGCGGTAGGTGCCGTGGAAAATGCCCTCCCCGGTTACCCGTTCCAGATGTTCAGGCTTTTTGCTGACGGCTTGCTTGGGCTTGAAGCGTATGGGCTGAACGGTCGGACCCACCTCTGTGGAAATCAGCGACGTCATGCTGCGCAAGCGCTGATCGGACAATGCAATGGGTTTGACCACAAACTTCAGGCCCCTGGCCGCCCGCCCCATCAACGAAATAAAAGTACCCGCCCCCAGCGTGGCGAACAACGCCCCCCAGGAGGCCAGCAGCCAGTGTTTCAGCGCCTGATCCGCACCGCCCTGCCAATGCGCTTGCACAGCCAGCTTGAGACTGACGGAGACGAAAGCGACGTCCAACAACAGGGCGAAGGGTGGATAAACCAGGCACACAGGAGCTGACGCAAACAGCAGCCCCTTGATGACTTGGTGCCTGATCACCTCGGCACGACTCTTGGTGACGTCCTCTACATCGCTGACAGCCCGCTCGATGTAAGCATCGAATTCTGCCCGGATATCAACCACCCGATTGAACTCGCGCAATGTGTCGACGCCGATGGTCGCCGCCGCGAGCGCCACCAGTGAGCGTCTGACTGCCGTGCGCGCGCCCAACGCGACCCGCTCCAACAGATAGTCATGCAGGCGCGCAGCGACGCGCCCGGGGAAATCGCGGTACTTGCGAAAGGTCACCCCGTCCGGAGCGTCAGGGGTGTACAACCAATAGGCACTCTCGGGCTCGAAGTAGGCAAAAACGTACACACCCAAGACGACATGGCCGCCGATAGAAAACCTGATCACACCTTCACGCTGCACGACTGAGCCTGAATACACCGGACCGGACACCGATGCCTGCTCGCTCAGAAGCGTGACTTGGCGGGTCAGCCACCAGAATTCACTGGCGCTCAACTGGGATTTTCCCGTGGCGACACGCAGGTCACGGTCTATTCGGGTCAGGATCAGGTTGCGGTAGGCGTTACGCCGCGCCGCATATTCAGGCGCGCCGGCATCGAGAAACCTGGCGCGCACTTGCCGCACATATTGCTCGCCCACGTACGCTCGCCGCAGGTACGACGCCAGCTCGGCGCTGCGCACCCGCGCCAGATCCTGCCCCACCGATGAACGCACACCCTTGCCAGGATGATCGATCCCCGAGTTGTCGTCATACCCGTAGATGGCAAGTTCCAACAGGCTGGCGACCTTCGATGTGCCGCCCCCCAGCCCCGGGTGGTAGTCAATGAGCACGGTTGCCGGATCGACCGGCTCGTGCACACCTTTACTGCGCAGATAAGGCGCAATCGCCTGGCTGACGATGCGCCTGGCGAAGTCCACGAAGACTTCATAACCAGCGAGCTGCTGATGGAACACCTGCTGATGAAGCAGCAGCTCCTGATTCAAACTGCTGATGTTTCGCCGGGAATCAAGCGACAGGGCGCCATACCAGCGAGGCGATTCTTCCCTGTCTACGTGAGCGAGGTTGTTGCTCAGGCCCCTTGCAACGAGTGTTTCAAGGCAAGCCATCAAACCCGTCACCGACGCCCTCGGATCCTGGCTTGAATCCCATGATGCTGGCTTGTCTGCCACGCCGGCAAAATACTCCCTGGCGCCCCCGCGCTCCCCTGGCGAAATCCTCTGCAACAGGTACTCGCGCCCCGCTTCGCTGCGGGTCCAGGCACCCATTTCGACACTCACCGCCCAGAGCGAGGGCAGCTCGATCCACTCCTGGCCATCCGGTTTGCCAGGGGCGTAAAGCAACAGGTCACCTTGTGGATCGTGGTGCTGGAACAACAGGAAATCGGCGCACTGCAACGCGTTCGGAAGCACCAGGGTGCTGACTCGCAGAACAGGCGAGACCTGAGTGGATAGAAGGGCGTCCAGCAAGCGGTTCACCGCGTCATGGTTGCTCCCCTTCAAGTGCCCCGCGCAGCGGGCAATGAACGCACTTTGCCGCAATCGCGCCAAGAACCAATCGAGCATGGCGTTCCTCAGGTCCGCGCGGCCATAGCGCTCGGCCAGTGCCGGCAAATATCCAGCTGGAGCATCGACGTCCGCCAACATCTGGCTGATGAACCCTGGCGACAGAGGTTGGTTGCGCAACATGGCGCCGTTTTCCACCAGCAGCACCGACACCGTGTCCGACCTGACCGGGCCGGCAGCCAGCAGCTCGCTCAGGCTGTAGGTTTGCAGCGGCTGGCCAATGACGCTCCGCCATTGCAGCTGCACCCGAATAGCGTCGGGCTCCACCTCCATATCCAGTTCCCGCCCGACGTAGTCCTTGGCCAAGTGCCGGGAAAATGCCCGCAGCGAACCCAGACCATCGAGCAGGTCATCCAGCGCCACCTGCGCCGCGAAGGCCTGTTCATGAAGTTCGCTCAGCTGGTTACGCTCGACCTCGCTCAGTGCGCGCAGCCAGTCAGGCAGTTGCATGCGCCCCATCGCTTCGAGCATCAGGCGCTCTTGCGCGGTGGCCAGGGCGGTTAGCTGACTCGACTGGCGCCACGTCTCCTGAAGCACTTCAATCCGTTCGCGCAACTCATCGACGTCCAGGCCCGCCAGGCGCTCCGGCTGGAACAACCGCTCGACCTCGGCCAGGTGATCATCGAGCCGCAACCTGAAGAAATCCTCCAAAGCGACATCAGACTCGGCCATCCGCCAATAACGCTGCACATAGTCCTTATAGTGGTTGACGAAGCCCGAAGCGATGCCTTCCACCATTTGGACCATGACGTCCTGACGCTCGATCTCGAACCCTCGATCAGGGCCTTCCGGCCAACGGTAAGGCGAATCCTGCTCCGGGTCTGCAACCAGCGGTTGGCGGTCGATCAAGCGTTGCAGCACGGTATCGAGCAGCGTGTCGATAAAGTGCGGGTCGATGTTGCCGTGCAAATAATGGATGCGCAGCTCCACCAGCAGTCGCTCTTCCAGCACTTGCAGCAGGGTCATTTGTTCCTTCAGTCGCGTGTCGATAGCCGCCTGCCATCGAGCCAGCCTCTCCAGGACCGTCTGCGGGAAGGGAATCGGCCACAGGCCGTTCACATTGCTTTGTCGCTTGGCAGTGTTGTCCATCACATTGCTCCGTGTGGTGTGGACCGGCACCTTATGCGTCCCGCGACACGCTGCTGCCATACATATATATATCGAAACACCCGCCTGGACGGCCGAGACGCGCTTATCCACTTTGGCCTCGACCTGGCGTACACTGCGCGCCTTTGCAGCCCCGCGCTGCCCCCTGTAGATTTTTTTCAAAGGTGCCCGCCATGCCTTGGCTGCAAGTACGTCTGGCCATCAGCCCGGAACAAGCCGAAACCTATGAAGACGCGTTCCTTGAAGTGGGCGCGGTATCGGTCACGTTCATGGATGCCGAAGACCAGCCCATCTTCGAGCCGGAACTCAACACCACGCCGCTGTGGTCCCACACCCACCTGCTGGCCCTGTTCGAAGGTGGCACCGAGGCGGCCAGCGTGCTCGCCCACCTTGAGTTGCTGACCGGCAGCCCGCTGCCCGAGCATCACAGCGAAGTGATCGAAGACCAGGACTGGGAACGCAGCTGGATGGACAACTTCCAGCCGATGCGCTTCGGCCAGCGCCTGTGGATCGTCCCGAGCTGGCACGCCGCGCCGGAACCGAACGCGGTGAACCTGCTGCTGGACCCGGGCCTGGCGTTCGGCACCGGCACGCATCCGACCACCGCGTTGTGCCTGGAATGGCTCGACGGCCAGGACCTGAAGGGTTGCAACGTCCTGGACTTCGGCTGTGGCTCGGGAATCCTGGCGATTGCCGCCTTGCTGCTGGGCGCCAAGGAAGCGGTCGGCACCGACATCGATGTCCAGGCCCTGGAAGCGTCCCGCGACAACGCCGGGCGCAACAACATCGCCGAGGAGCTGTTCCCGCTGTACCTGCCGCAGGATCTGCCACAGGTCCAGGCCGACGTGCTGGTGGCCAATATCCTCGCCGGCCCGCTGGTGTCCCTGGCGCCGCAACTATCGGGCCTGGTCAAGCCGGGCGGACGCCTGGCGTTGTCGGGCATCCTCGCCGAACAGGGCGAAGAAGTCGCCGCCGCTTATGCCGCAGACTTTGACCTCGACCCGATTGCCAACCGCGATGGCTGGGTGCGCATCACCGGGCGTCGGCGCTAGAATGGCCGCCTGTCTCGACCGGATTGCCGCATGACCGACAGCTTCGTCACCCAGTGCCCGCATTGTCACACCAGTTTCCGCGTCAGCCATGCTCAATTGAGCGTGGCCCGCGGGGTGGTTCGTTGCGGCTCGTGCCTGCAGGTGTTCAACGCCGCACGCCAGTTGCTGGAAAAACGCACGGCCAAGCCAGCTGCCGCACCCGTCGCGCCACCTCCCAAGCCTGCCGTCGAGGCACCGCCCCGGGCGATCAGCCAGAAACAATGGTCGGCCGCCGAGCTGGATCTCGATGACCTGGACAAGGAACTGGCTCGCCTGGAACGACGCGACACCCGTGCTCCGGGAAGCTCTGGCCGGCGCCGCGAAGACAACCTGAGCGCACAACGCGACCCGCAGACCGACGAACAGCACGACTGGCCGGACAGCCTGTACAGCGAATCGCCCAGTGAGCGAGCCGAAACCGTCCTGCAACCCCCCATCGAACCGTTCGAACCCCATGAGCCGGCCCGGCCGCCGCGGACCGAGCCGTCCTTGTCCCTGGCCCTTGAGCCGCTGGAACCGGACGACGAACCACCCGCCCCGCTACGTCTGGCCCCGGACGACGAGCCCGAGGAGCATCTCGAACGCCTGTCCGCTACCGACGATCACGATGACGACCATCACGATCCCGAGCCACCGGTGCCGTTGCGCAAGGCACGGGAACGGCAGGAGCCGGATATACGCGCCGAGGCCCTTCACGACCTGGACGACGACCCCCTGCAACTGGACTGGCGCAAACGCCGCTCGCCCTGGGGCCGACGCCTGCTGTGGGGCCTGCTGATACTGCTCGCCGCAGCCGCCCTGGGCGGTCAATACATCGCCTATCACTTTGAAGAACTGGCCCGCCAGGACCAGTACCGCCCATGGTTCCTGCAGATCTGTCCGACCCTGGGTTGCGATGTGCCGTCCAAGGTCGAGATCAGCAAGATCAAGAGCAGCAACCTGGTGGTGCGCAGCCATCCGGAGTTCAGCGGGGCGTTGGTGGTGGATGCGATCATCTACAACCGGGCGCCCTTCTCCCAGCCGTTTCCGCTGCTGGAGTTGCGCTTCGCCGACCTCAACGGGCATCTGATCGCCAGCCGTCGCTTCAAGCCAGGGGAATACCTGGGCGGCGATCTCGAGGGCCGCGGCGAAATGCCGCCCCAGACGCCGATCCACATCGCGCTGGATATCCTGGACCCGGGCCCCAAAGCGGTGAACTACAGCCTGAGCTTCCATTCCCCCGAGTGAAGCCTGCCAGGGCCGGTCGATTGGCGGCAGCTTTCTGACTCTGCCCAGCCAGACCAAACCGCTGGCGATAACAAAATAGCTGTTCAGATTTTATCCAATTCGACCTTTATCCAGTCATCGAGAGCGGGTATCATGCCAACCCTTTTTCGAAGTCTCATGATCCGGCCCCACTTCAGGGAAGTCCTATGTCGGCGGTACGCATCGGCCCTTACACATTGCACAACGGTCTGGTTCTCGCCCCGATGGCGGGTGTCACCGACCAGCCCTTTCGTCAGCTTTGCAAGCGACTGGGTGCCGGGCTCGTGGTTTCGGAAATGGTCACCAGCGACATGAGTTTGTGGAACACCCGCAAATCGCGTCTGCGCATGGTCCACGAAGGCGATCCCGAGCCCCGCTCGGTGCAGATCGCCGGTGGCGACGCGCAGATGCTGGCGGAGGCGGCCCGGGCCAATGTGGCGATGGGCGCGCAGATTATCGACATCAACATGGGCTGCCCGGCGAAAAAGGTCTGCAACAAGGCCGCAGGCTCGGCACTGTTGAAGGATGAAGCGCTGGTCACCGAGATCCTGCAGGCGGTCGTCGCCGCGGTCGATGTGCCGGTGACCCTGAAGATCCGCACCGGATGGGACCGGGAGAACAAGAACGGCCTGACGGTGGCGAAGATCGCCGAGCAGGCAGGCATCACGGCGCTGGCGGTGCACGGCCGCACCCGTGCCGACCTGTACACCGGCGAAGCCGAGTACGACACCATTGCCGCGATCAAGCAGGCGGTGTCGATTCCGGTCTTTGCCAACGGCGACGTCGACTCGCCCGAGAAGGCCCGGTACGTGCTGGACGCGACCGGTGCCGATGGCCTGTTGATCGGCCGGGCTGCCCAGGGGCGGCCATGGATTTTTCGTGAGATCGAACACTTCCTGCGCACCGGCGAAAAGCTCGCTGCGCCGCAATTGTCCGAGGTGGAACGAATACTGCTGGAGCATCTGGCCGCGCTGCATGCCTTCTATGGAGAGGTCATGGGTGTACGCATCGCTCGCAAGCATGTGGGCTGGTATCTCGCAACCCTGCCAGGCGCCAGGGAGTTTCGCGCCCGTTTCAATCGTTTGGATGGTACACAAGCACAATGCGCCGACGTTCAGGCCTTCTTCGCTGAACGCTACAAGAGCCTGACAGGGGACGAAGGGGTGGCCGCATGACGATGATGACCGAGACTTTAGTGAGTGGAACAACACCCGTGAGCGACAACGTGAATTTGAAACAGCACCTCAATACGCCCAGCGAAGAAGGTCAGACCCTTCGCGGGAGCGTCGAGAAGGCGCTGCACAATTATTTCGCCCACCTTGAGGGCGCTGCCGTCACGGATGTGTACAACCTGGTGCTTTCCGAAGTCGAGGCGCCTCTGCTCGAAAGCGTGATGAACTACGTCAAGGGCAACCAGACCAAGGCCAGTGAGCTGCTGGGCCTGAACCGCGGCACCCTGCGCAAGAAACTCAAGCAGTACGATCTGCTGTAAGCATTCAATCAAACCAGAAAGGCGCCCGCGTAAAAAACGGTCGCCTTTTTTGCTGACTTCCCTTGCTTTTGATGGAAATTGAAATGACCGACCAGACCACCCGCCTGCCGATCCGCCGCGCCCTGATCAGCGTCTCCGACAAGACCGGGATCCTCGAATTCGCCCGCGAGCTGCAACAGCTGGGCGTCGAGATCCTGTCCACCGGTGGGACCTTCAAGCTGCTGCAGGACAACGGCGTTGCCGCTGTGGAAGTGGCGGACTACACCGGTTTTGCGGAAATGATGGACGGTCGGGTCAAGACCCTGCACCCGAAAATCCATGGCGGGATTCTCGGCCGTCGCGGTATCGACGATGCGATCATGAATGAGCACGGCATCAAGCCGATCGATCTGGTGGCGGTCAACCTCTACCCATTCGAAGCCACCATCAGCAAGCCCGGCTGCGACCTGCCGACCGCCATCGAGAACATCGACATCGGTGGCCCGACCATGGTCCGCTCGGCGGCCAAGAACCATAAAGACGTGGCCATCGTGGTGAACGCCAGCGACTACGCCAATGTGCTGGAAAACCTCAAGGCCGGCGGCCTGACCTACGCCCAGCGTTTCGACCTGATGCTCAAGGCTTTCGAACACACCGCTGCCTACGACGGCATGATCGCCAACTACATGGGCACCGTGAACCAGGCTGCCGATACCCTGAGCACCGAAGGTCGCAGCGAATTCCCACGCACCTTCAACACCCAGTTCATCAAGGCCCAGGAAATGCGCTACGGCGAGAACCCGCACCAGAGCGCGGCGTTCTACGTGGAAGCCAAGCCGGCCGAAGTCGGCATCGCCACCGCCACCCAGCTGCAAGGCAAGGAACTGTCGTTCAACAACGTGGCCGACACCGATGCCGCGCTGGAATGCGTCAAGAGCTTCGTCAAGCCAGCCTGCGTGATCGTCAAGCACGCCAACCCGTGCGGCGTGGCCGTGAGCCCGGACGCCGAGGGCGGCATCCGCCAGGCGTACGAACTGGCCTACGCCACCGACACCGAGTCGGCCTTCGGCGGCATCATCGCCTTCAACCGCGAGCTGGACGCCGAGACCGCCAAGGCCATCGTCGAGCGTCAGTTCGTCGAAGTGATCATCGCCCCTTCGGTCAGCGAAGAAGCCCGCGCCATCGTTGCCGCCAAGGCCAACGTGCGCCTGCTGGCCTGCGGCCAATGGTCGGCTGACCGTGCACCGGCCTGGGACTACAAGCGTGTCAACGGTGGCTTGCTGGTCCAGAGCCGTGACATCGGCATGATCGGCAGCGCCGACCTGAAAGTAGTGACCCAGCGCGCCCCGAGCGAGCAGGAAATCAACGACCTGATCTTCGCCTGGAAAGTCGCCAAGTACGTCAAGTCCAACGCCATCGTCTACGCCAAGAACCGCCAGACCATCGGTGTCGGCGCCG
>Ga0209795_10000192_pt1 | contig 54467 bp, 49 predicted proteins | sample AgamicOrMarz_FD_187166 | JGI IMG/M metagenome (GOLD analysis project Ga0209795, IMG submission 187166) | Agave microbial communities from Guanajuato, Mexico - Or.Ma.rz (SPAdes) (version 2) | ecosystem: Host-associated > Plants > Phyllosphere > Phylloplane/Leaf | place: Guanajuato, Mexico...
CCGTCAGGATCACCCCAACGGCGTTGCGCCCCGCATGTTTCGCCACCGAATGAAACAGCACATCCACCGACGGACGGTGCCGGTTAACCGGCGGCCCGTCATGAATTTTGATTTGATAGTTCGCGCCACTGCGCGCCAGCTCCATATGCTTATCCCCCGGGGCAATGTACGCATGGCCCGGCAGCACGCGCTCGCCGTCTTCCGCCTCTTTCACGCTGATTTGACACAGCTTGTTCAGGCGTTCTGCGAACGAGCGGGTAAAGCCTGGCGGCATGTGCTGGGTAATCAGAATACCCGGGCTTGAGAGCGGCAATGGCTGGAGTACATGGCGAATTGCCTCTGTTCCCCCGGTTGACGCGCCAATCACCAGCAGTTTTTCCGAGCTGAGTAGCGGGCCTGCTTTCAGGGTCACCGGGGCCGCCATCGGTTTATGGGCGGCCAGCTTCGCGCGCGACGCGGTGCGAATTTTTTCCGCAATCAGCTCGCTGTACGCCAGCATCCCTTCGCGGATGCCCAGCTGCGGCTTGGTGACAAAGTCCACCGCACCCAACTCCAGCGCACGCAGGGTGATCTCTGAGCCTTTTCCCGTCAGGGACGAGACCATCACCACCGGCATCGGGCGCAGGCGCATCAGTTTTTCCAGAAAATCGATGCCGTCCATGCGCGGCATTTCGACATCCAGCGTTAGCACGTCGGGGTTATATTTTTTGATTAAATCCCGCGCGACCAGCGGATCGGGCGCTGTCGCCACCATTTCCATATCGCTGTGGCTATTGATGATTTCCGTCATGATCTGGCGCATCAGCGCCGAATCATCAACGGACAATACCCTGATTTTACTCATGCTTTTTCCTTACTCAGCGCATAAACCGTCTGCCCACGGAGGCTAAACTCGCGCGCGAGGTTGCTAAAGTTTTCCGAGTGCCCGGCAAACAGTAAACCGTCAGGCTTGAGCAACGGAACAAAGCGACGCAGAATCTCCTGTTGCGTCGTTTTATCAAAATAAATCATCACGTTACGGCAAAAGATGGCGTCAAACGGCCCCGGCACGTTGTACTGCTTGTCCAGCAGGTTGACCGGCGCAAACTCAACGCAGTTCGCCAGCTCCTGACGAACGCGCACCAGCCCTTCGTGCGGGCCGGTACCGCGCATGAAATAGCGCTGTAACTGCTGCGGTGACAGGGTTTTCAGTTCGTCCTGGCGATAGACGCCGTTGCGCGCTTTTTCCAGCACCTCGGTGTCGATGTCGCTGGCGTACACTTTCCAGCGCCCCGGCGCCATGCCAAGCGTATCGGCCAGGGTGATCGCCAGCGAATACGGCTCCTCGCCGGTAGACGCCGCCGCACTCCAGACGCGGTACTCCCCGGTACGACGGCGCGCGTGCTCCGCCAGCACCGGGAAGTGATGCGCTTCGCGGAAAAACGCGGTCAGGTTGGTGGTTAATGAGTTAATAAAAGCCTGCCATTCAGCGCTGTTCTGGTTCGCTTCGAGCATGCTCAGATAGCGACCAAAATCATCCAGCCCGAGCGTGCGCAAGCGCCGCACCAGTCGGTTGTAAACCATGTCTCGCTTATGATCCGCAAGCACAATTCCCGCACGCTGGTAGATCAACTGACATATCCGACGAAAATGCGCGTCGGACAGCGCGAGGCGCTGTGTCATCTGCTGCAATAATGACGTTTGCCCTGAGGGCATGGGTGATGTCATAGCGCCTTCTATATTACTTTCAGGATACAACCGGTACGGCCTGTGACCGTCCGACATCTGTTTCTGCTTCTGTTTCAACGTGCTCTTTAACCGTAAATACCGCCACCAGCCCGGTCAGATGATCTGCCTGATTGGCCAGCTGATCGGTGGCGGCGGCCGCTTCTTCTACCAGCGAGGCGTTCTGCTGCGTCACCTGATCCATCTGACTCACCGCCTGGGCAACTTGCTCAATGCCACGACGTTGTTCATCGGACGCGGAGGCAATTTCGCCCATGATGTCGTTCACCCGGGTGACGGAGGTGACGATCTCGTTCATGGTCTGCGCCGCCGTATCCACCAGCGCGGAGCCTTGCTGAACGCGTGAGACCGACTCTTCAATCAGCCCCTTGATCTCTTTCGCCGCGTTCGCACTGCGGCTCGCCAGGTTGCGTACTTCGCCGGCGACCACGGCAAACCCACGCCCCTGCTCGCCTGCCCGCGCAGCCTCCACGGCGGCGTTGAGCGCCAGGATATTGGTCTGGAAGGCGATGCCATCGATAACGCTGATAATGTCGCCAATCTTTTGTGAGCTGGCGGCAATCTCCTGCATGGTGCTGGCAACGTGAGATGCCTGATCGCCCCCTTTCTTCGCCGTGGTTGCCGCCTGTTTTGACAGATCCGACGCCTGACGCGCGTTGTCGGCGTTCTGGCTTACCGTCGCGGTCAGTTGCTCCATGCTGGCCGCCGTCTGCGCCAGCGAGGCCGCCTGCTGCTCGGTACGGGAAGAGAGATCGTTGTTGCCCGCCGCTATCTCTGAGATCCCGGTGTGCATGGCGTAACTGCCCTGCCGCACCTCGCTAACCGTTTCCCGCAGCGCCCCTTGCATGGCCTTGAGGCTGGCAAAAATCGCTGAAATCTCGTTCTTCCCGTACACCGCAACCGGGCGCGCCAGGTTGCCCTTCGCAATGCTGTCAAAGTGGCTGCTGATGATCGCCAGCGGTTGCACGATCATCCGGCGCGACCAGAGCAGCGCGCCGCCGGTCAGGAGTGCCGCCAGGATCACCACCGCAGCAAAAATGGCCCCCGACATGTGGTAGCTTTTACGGCTATCGGTTCCGGCACGTTCAACAAACTGGTTAATGTCCTGCTGCCAGGCGTTAAAACTGCCGTCAAACGCCGCCTGCGACTCCTGCACCGGCGCGGTCAGGAAGTCAGAAAGCTGGTTGTTCTCAAGCCAGGTCGCCTGGTGCTCCAGATCCGTATGCCACGCGGTGAAGTTCTTCTGCATCGCGGCCTTCAGCGCCTTGCCTTTCTCACTGACCGTCTCCTGCGAGGTGAAGGCGCTAAACTGCGCGTTGGCCTGTTTAAGGCTGTCGCGCGCCGTCACCATCAGCGCTTTGATATCATCCGGCGGATAGCTCAGCGCCGTTAAGGTTCCTGCCTTGTTCAGCGCCGTACTTGCCTGCAAAAGCACGGCACGCGTTTGTGCCAGTGCGGAGCGCTGCTGATTACTCGTCTCGACTTCCTGTAAATTCTGATAACCATCGCGAAACGCCCAAAAAGACAACCCGTTACTGCCAACCTGCAAAACACCACTCAGGATCAGAATCAAAAACAGAGTGGTCGAGATACGAATACGATTTAACATCCACGCTCCCATCAAGCGGCCAGCAGCCGCGGTTCAATTGTCAGTCAAAATGTTTCCCAGTTTTCATCTTGTCCGGCTACCGCTGCGCGAGGGCGAGACGCCACCGTCACAGGGGCTGACTCGCTGAGCAACGCACGCGAGCGGGCCGGGTGTTGTGTTTTGGAAGTAAGACGAAACGCCGAGACGGCCATCTTGAGACGGCTCGCCTGGTCCTCCAGCGCAGCGGCCGCCGCGGCGGACTCCTGCACCAACGCGGCGTTTTGCTGTGTCACACGATCCATTTCCGATACCGCCAGGGCGACCTGGTCAATACCCCGACTCTGCTCATCCGATGCAGAGGCGATTTCACCCATGATGTCCGTCACGCGGGTGACGGCATTCACGATGTCATTCATGGTCTCACCCGCGCTTTCCACCAGCACCGAGCCGGTATCCACGCGGGAGACTGAATCTTCAATTAACGCTTTGATCTCTTTCGCGGCGTTGGCGCTGCGGCTCGCCAGGTTGCGCACTTCGCCTGCAACCACCGCAAAACCGCGGCCCTGCTCGCCCGCACGCGCCGCTTCTACCGCCGCGTTAAGCGCCAGGATGTTGGTCTGGAAGGCGATGCCGTCGATAACGCTGGTGATATCGGCGATTTTCTTCGAGCTGTCGGCGATGTCGTGCATCGTTTTCACGACGCCATCCACCACGCGTCCGCCGCGCTGCGCCGTTTCGGAGGCGCTTTCGGCAAGCTTAGAGGCCTGACGGGCGTTATCCGCATTCTGCTTCACGGTGGCGGTGAGTTGTTCCATGCTGGCCGCCGTCTCTTCGAGGGCGGACGCCTGCTGTTCGGTGCGGGATGAGAGGTCATTGTTGCCCGTCGCGATTTCGCTGGTACCGGTGTAAATCGCCTCGGAACCTTCGCGCACGTTGGCGACGGTATCGATTAACGAGCGCTGCATATGGTCGACGCTGCTGGCCAGTTCGCCGATCTCATTGCGCCCGGAAACGGTCAGCGTTTTAGTCAGGTCGCCACCGGCGATGTCGCGAATATGGCTAATCACGCGGCTCAGCGGGTTAAGCAGGATGTGTCGGATGCCGTACCATACCGCCACCAGCACGATCGCCAGCGCCAGAGCCAGCACCGCCATCTGCGCTTTGGCAAAGCGGTAGTCGTTCTGACTTTCAGTAAACGCCGTGTGATACAGCTCGCTGCTGGCTTTGGCATACTCGCCGAGCGCCGCACCAAGGGCGTTTTGCATACCCTGGGTAGGCTGCGCAAAATAGGCGTCCATGTTGCCGTTCTCCAGGAACTGCACCAGTTCGGTTAGCCCGGCAAAGTAGGCCGCGTATTTTTCATCAATATTCTGGCTCACCTGCTCCATCGCAGGCTGCGGCGCAATCTGTTTAAAGGCTTCGTAGTGTTTCGCGGCGTCGGCAAGTGTGGTACGCGCGTTTTTCAGCAGATCCGTTTTCGCGCTGCTCTGCTGGTTGGCGGGGTCCATCATCATACGTGCAGACGAGCGGCTCAGGTTGATGCGCGTTTGCAGCATCAAATCCCAGGTCGAGGTGAGCTCACTTTGCTGCATGCGCAGGTCATTCGAGGCGGCAAAACTCGCCTGATTCTGTTTTAACGACGAAAAAAATAGCCCACCAGAAACGAGCTGAAGAAGTGCGAAAATGACCAGCACCATCATCAGCAGTGTGACAACGCGGATACGGTTCAACATACAACACCTTCTCTTAGATTTATTAACGGTGTTATCGGCACAGGGCGCAGGAACTTTACATTTGCGAAAGGGAAAAGCGGGACTCAGAAGGCGACGTCAACGATCAGGGTGTCGCTGTAGGTTCCGGCAGGGGGTGTTGCCTGGTTGGTGAGCACTTTTGCAGTGTAGTTATAGGTACGCAGAAGCCCATCGGAGCTGACCTGCGAGGAAGCCGCGCTGGCCCAGCGCTCGGTCCCGCTGCCGCCCCAGCGATTGGTGGTGGCCTCTTTGTAGATGTCATAACTCATATAGTTGCTGCCGCTGACCATCCTGCGCACGTTGTTCAGGGCGTTTGCACCATTGTTAATGCCGATGGTGTACGTGCTGCCTTTTGTGCAGGTGACCGCGATGGCCTGCGAGACGGTCGGGAAATTTTGCACCAGCGGCGCGCTGTTGAAACTGACGTCCGGCGTGGACATCGTGCTGCAATCATTGGTGACGTTCATGTTGAGCAAAATGCTGGTCGTCGCCGTGCCGGTTTGCGGCGTCAGGCAGAGTCCCACAGCGCCAACCGAGCAGACGTTGTAGTTGATGCTGAAGGTAAGCAGAACCTGATACGGCCCTGCCGAGACGTTTTGCCCGGGCACCGTGCGGAAATAGAGCGGAATATTGTACTGCTTCGCCCCCAGCAGGCTGAGCAGCGAGTTGCCGCTCCAGGTGTAGGCTTTGCCAATCTGCACTTCACTGCTGGTCGCGCAGCCGGACAGGCCACACAGGCGCGTGGGGATCACATCGGTGATGGTGGCGTTGTCGGTGCGCTTCATGGTGGCCCGACTGCTGCCGGAGACCGAGGCGGTGGTGTAGTTCAGCGTCACTGAATCGTTAGTCAGCAAATTAAGCACCGCATCGCAGGCGACCACCAGCGTACCGGTAGTTTGCACTTCCCCCGTCCCGCTAAGGGCAAACGAGGTGACGCTGCCAAAAGAGGCATTAACCGTGCTGACGGTACAGGCGGCCCAGCTGCCGCCGGAAAACAGCAGCAGGAGCCCCAGCAGCAGGCGCATCACGGTGCCTCCCGGCAGACCAGCGGGCCATAGGTTTGCAGCTTGTGTTGCGGGTTCGCGCCGACGGTCAACGTGGCGGTGCACTGTTTTCCGTCAGGCAGGGTCACGTCGAGCGCGTTCAGATCGCTGAGGTTCTCAAGCCAGGCAATGCCGTCGTACCCCACCACGGCGCTACTGCGCGACGCGCGTCTCACCTGGCTTCCCACCGGGATCGCCTGGCCCCGCGCATCGTGCAGAATGACGCTCGCCACCCGCTCCTGCTCCATCGGGAAGTCCACCAGATAGCCGCTGTGGCGGCGGATAGCGATGCGACGCTCGGTTTCTTTCAGCCGGGTATCGGCCGGAAGGTTCAGGGTATCGATGCTGTAGCTGGCCGGATAGTAGGCCGACACGCCGCTCACCAGCAGATAACCGTTGTTATTGGTTTTGCCTACCGGCTGGTTTTCATAGTTTACCGGCACGTCCGGATGACCATCGGTACTGATCACCACGAACGCATCGTTGATTTTATTGGCCGCAAACAGCTCGCCGTCCATCAGCACCAGCGAGCCCATCGCCTCGCCCCACCAGGTCATCATATCTTTCTCACCGTAACCGCCGCCCTGCAGCTCGATGTTATTGTTGCGCCAGCCCAGCGTCGCCTGCTGATAGCTTCTGGACTGCGACTGGTTGGCCCACGCCATGTTCCAGCCAAATCCACCGTCGGACGGCATGGAATGGTTATAGTTGATGCGCTGCGTGCTGCCCGAATCGGGCGTTTTCTCGAAGGTGACGGCGGCGCTGTCCCGTTCGCCCAGCGGCACCTGCAACGACAGCGCAAAGGTCCAGTCTCCCTGCTGCTGATCGCGGCTGGCAGCCAGATAGATACTGCTGGCGCCCCACAGGTTGCGGCTCCAGGAGAGGTTGAGTAGCTCGGTTTTTTGATTGTCGAAGCTCTCTACGCCTATCCATGCGGCGCCGATATTGCCGTATTGCCCCATGTTGAAGGTCAAAGAATACTGATCGGTATTGCGGCTGAAGCTGGCGATGGGTTTGTCATTTGTATCGTAGACGGTGGGCTGGTCATACAGCGCCAGGTTGCCAAATTTCTGATCACGCCGGGAGTGCTGGGTCGCCACGCTGAATGCGCTGGTGCTGTACTGGTACCCCCAGCCAACTTGTCCGCCGCTGTCCCCACGCATTCGGCTGCGGGTATATGACGAGTTCACCACGCCAAAACGCCCCAGCTTAAGCACGGTTCCCGCGCCGGTGAGCGCCAGATCTTCTGCCGCTTCGCCATGGCCTTCCAGGGTTAACCAGTCCGTCAGACCATAGCGATATGAGCCGCTTCCCGCAGCCGGGCCATAGTCAAAATTCTTGATCCCGTAGTTGCGTCGCAGGCTGCCCAGCGTGACCGCGCCGTCGCTCAGCCCCTGCTTGAGTAAATCGCTGGTGACGTAAAACGGCAGCGTGGTGCTCACCTGGCGGCCCAGCGCATCGGTGGTGATCAGCACCGCGTCGCCCGCGCCGTTGATATAAGGCAGATTGGTCAGGGTAAACGGCCCCGGCTGCAGCTGCGTGGAGCCGGAGCGGTAGCCGTTGATAAACAGATCGACGGAGGTGGGCACCGCCGCCTCCCCCGAGAACGCCGGCAGCGGCCAGGTCACCAGATCCGGGCGCAGTGAGAAATCCCGGCCATAGCTAATGCCGCCCATGCGCACGCTGGTGCTCCAGCTCAGGGCATCGCTGATCACATCCCCCACGCTCCAGGTGGTGGCTTCATCTTCATTGGTGACGAGCAGCGTGGTGTCGTAGCGGACGTACCCCTCCTGCTGTCCGTTATTACCGCTGAAATCTTCCCGGGCATAGCCCGTAGAAGAGAACGAGCCGTTCTCATCGAAGTAACGAAATTCGTGCCATATCGAGGCCTGGCCGCCGATGTTGCCCGTGTGGTTGGTGTAAAAGTCGTAGTTCAGCAGCGCCCCGCGGCCATAGTGGGGCTTGCTCCGGGCGTTACCTCCGCCAAAAGAGGTCACGCGCGCCGCAACCCAGTCGCGGGGTACCGACAATAAAAGACGCTGTGCGGCGCTGTCGTACTCCACCCGAACCTGCGAGAGCGTGGAAAGATTCACTTCACCCGGGGGGACATGCTCCGGCGGAAGACCGGCACGCAGCAAATCGGCGCTGGAAATATAAAACGCCCCTTCCCGCTGCGTGACGGGCACCACCAGTCCCGTGTCGTAGTGGTTCAACACGAGAGAGAGCTGGAATACCGCCTCGCTGTTTATCGCCTGTGCTTCAGGAGGAGGCGGTAAACTGTCATCGCCGGGTTCGGCCCAGACGCTGGTACTGACGCAAAGCAGGATCATCATCGTCGGTTTCAGTTGACGGGCGTCGACTGCCATTGCGTATCCCTGGCATTAATTTGCGCACTCATCTGGTTCGGCTGGCGTATTCCCGCCGGGATCGGCCAGCTACGCGTGCTGTTCGGCAGGACATAGCCCAGCAGCCCGTCCGCAACCGTACGTTTCTGGCCGCCCTGCTCCAGTGCGACCTGGCTTAGCCTGACGTGTACATCCCCCCGATTACGGACCTCAAGCTCGGGCTGGCCCCCGTCCTGCCTGATGCGCCAGCTCAGGTTTCGGGTATCCACCAGTGCATGGTGTGCGCCCTCTTTGATAGTCGGGATCCCCTGCCCGTACACGAACAGCGGAATGGAATAGCGCATCTGCAGTTTTAGCCCGATGGTCGGTTCGGCTTTGGCGCCAGACTGGGGGATTTCGTCCACGATGATCCGGTAGGCTTGCTCGACGCCCAACGGGATAGTGCCCTGTTTAATCAGGCGGATAAGCTGCTTACTGCCCTTGCCAATGGTGACAATCGGCGGGCTGGCGACCACCTCCTGCTGGGCGGTATAGCGTTCGTATCCGCCCTCCTGTTTCCAGCGCACAATGCGCACCTGCATTGTCGTGGCGCTGTTACCCTGATTCTGGATCCACAGTTCCGTTGCGTTGGCGTCGGCTGCCAGCCAGGGGTCGATGGGCCATAACAGAATCGTCGCTGCGGCGTGAGCCTGCCCCGTCGCAACGGCCGACATCCCAAACATACTCACCAGGCAAAGTTGCCTGAAAAATGGCTTCATCGAACGTTCTCCCTTTTCACCATGACAAGGTCACGGTGAGTTGATCTGAATACGTACCTGCCGGGCTAAACCCGGTCAGAAGCGCCACGCCAAAAAGCGGCAGCGCAATGTTATTGCTGTTGGTATAGGTCACCGGAATCGCCTGGTTGACCCCTATTTCACTGTTCGCGGTCAGAGAGCTGCTGCTGTAGAGGCGATAGGCCACCACATCGGTTCCGCCGCTGCGCGTCATCCGTCGCACCGAGGCGTAGTTTTGCCCGCCGTTGATGCTCATGCTCAGCGCCACCCCTGGCGTGCAGGCAATCGACAACGCGCCATTGGGGACGAAGCTGGTGTTCACCGGCGCACGCTCAACGCCGGTGTGCGTGCCGAAATCGAGCCGGCCTAACACCCCGCCCGTGCCGGTGGTCACCGAGCAGCCCGGCACAATCGTCGCGCTCACCCTGAACGATTGTGACGTGACTGCCCCGGCAGAAGGCACCGCCAGCACACCCACCAGGAGCGCAAAAAACGGCTGCACGATCCCCTCTGCGCGCGGGCGCAGACACAGCAAGGATGCCCTCATGGCTGCGTTGGACTAGTAAGTCACGCTAACGTTAATGGTGTCGGTATAGGTGCCCGGCACGACGGTCACGCTGTTGCCCCCGCCGGTGATCCGCCCGTACAGGGTATAGCTGTCGATCCCGTTTGCCGTTGAGGCGACGGGCAACGCCGCATTGTTGGCAATAACGTTATTGAAACCGCTGTCGCTGTAGAGGCTGTAGGCCACGCCCTGCGCCGCATTCGCGGAGTTGATCAGGTAGCGCGCAGGCGTGCCTGGCGTCCCCACAACGGTGCCGGGCGCGGTGGAGTTGGTATTACCGGTAATCGCCACCGTATAGCTGGCGGTCGTACACTGAATGGTAAAGGTGTTTCCCCCGCTGGCACCGGTCAGCTGCGTGGTGAGCGTGGAAAACGTTGCGGGATGGGTCCCAAAATCCAGGGTCCCGAAGTTAATGCCGTTTTGCGTTGGCGAGCCGTTAATCAGACAGCCATTCGTGAGTGTCAGCGTCGCACCGATAGTCCCGTTACTGGTGACCGCCAGCGCCTGATGGGCCGGGATAATTGACAGCAGCGTACCTGCACAGATTAAAAGGCGTATTCTTTTCATTGACCACCCTCCAGAAGATGTCGCCATTCGCTTTCCACATTTTATTTAATGCACTCAATATGTTAGCCCCGCTTAACATTCCACCGAGGGGGTTATGGAGAATTTAGTTTATGGCGTTCGCTTCAACCACTTTTGCCATTTACCCCCATACCTTTGCCGTATTGACAGACTATTTCATTTAAATACAAACGATTACCTTCTCTATGCAGAGTTTTTATAGTCATTTCCCGAGGATATATCGCCTACAGTGTGATGTACATCACAATATATCGTCAGGCGTTGCACAACTAATTTAATAAAAATTAAAAAGGAGTTGTAACTCCCTCCGCTTTAATCCAATTTATGTGCCGAATCTTTTCCTGCGCTTAAATAAAAAATTCATATGCATAAGCGCCGGTGAAACCTTAAGCACACAGAGGGTCTTTTCGTGGCAAGTGCAAACAAACTCACGCTCTTCATCGTGATATTCATGCTGGCGGGTATTCTTTCAGGGGCGGTTATTCATGAATATGCGCCAGCGGAGGCGGTAAAAGCCTGGTCGGAGAACATTACGCTGCTGACCGATATTTTCCTGCGGCTGATTAAAATGGTGATTGCGCCGCTGGTGTTCAGCACCTTAACGGTCGGGATCATGAAGCTCGGCGAAACCTCAACCATCGGGCGCGTCGGCGGTAAAGCGATGGTCTGGTTTATCAGTTCCTCCGTGCTGTCTATTCTGGTGGGGTTATTTATCGTCACCCTGGAACGTCCCGGCAGCGGCCTGAATCTCACCATTCCGACAGAAGCGGTGGATACCGGTCTGGCGGTGGGCGGCATGACGCTGAAAGCGTTTCTCTCCCACACAATCCCGACCAGCATCGCCGGGGCGATGGCGGATAACGAGATCCTGCAAATTGTCGTGTTCTCCCTGTTCTTCGGCATTGGTGGCGCGTCGCTGGGGCAAAAATTCAACGCTCCGCTGGTTGCCGCGCTCGATGTGGTCTCCCATATCATGCTGAAGGTCACCGGCTACGTCATGTACGTCGCCCCGCTGGCTATTTTTGCGGCTATCTCGTCGGTGATTGCCACCCAGGGGCTTGGGATCCTGCTGAACTATGCCTCGTTCATCGGCGGCTACTATGTAGCTATCCTCCTCACCTGCCTGGTGCTGCTGGCGGTGGGCTATATGGTGCTGAAAAAAGAGATATTCCGCCTGGTCAGCATGCTGAAAGATCCGGTGCTGGTGGCGTTTACCACCAGCAGTTCTGAAGCGGCATACCCTAAAACGCTGGAACAGCTGGAACGTTTTGGCTGCTCGCGCAATATTGCCTCGTTCGTCCTGCCGATCGGTTACTCCTTTAACCTGGTGGGATCGATGGTGTACTGCTCATTTGCCTCAATGTTTATCGCCCAGGCTTACAATATTCACCTGAGCTTTACGGAAGTGACGGTGCTGATGCTGACCCTGATGCTGGCCTCAAAAGGGATCGCGGGCGTACCGCGTTCTTCGCTGGTGGTGCTGGCCGCAACGATCCCGAGCTTCAATATTCCGGTTGCCGGTATTCTGCTGCTGATGGGTATCGATCACTTCCTCGATATGGGGCGTTCAGCCATTAACGTGCTGGGGAACGGGATTGCTACGGCGATGCTGTCGCAAAACGAAGGTGCGCGGGAAGCGGAGGCTGAGCTGGTGGAACAGGAAGCGTAAGGGTGTAAAAAAGCCGGGTGGCGGCTTCGCCTTACCCGGCCTACAAATGGCTCGAACATGTGCCGGGTAAGCGTGAGCGCCACCCGGCATCGTTTTAGGCCACGTGGCTCGCCGCGATATCCAGCAGCGCCATCTCATCGCTGTTCAGCAGCTTCTCAATGTTCACCAGAATCAGCATACGTTCGCCGAGCGCGCCCAGCCCCGTCAGGTATTCGGTGGACAGCGTGACCGCAAACTCCGGTGCCGGACGGATTTGATCGGCGGTGAGCGACAGTACATCGGACACACCATCAACCACAATCCCCACCACGCGCTGGCCGAGGTTCAGCACAATCACCACGGTATTATCGTTGTATTCTACGTCGCCCTGGCTGAACTTCACGCGCAGGTCAACGATAGGCACGATGACGCCGCGCAGGTTAGTCACGCCCTTGATAAAAGCAGGCGTGTTGGCAATGCGCGTAACCTGATCGTAACCGCGGATCTCCTGCACCTTAAGGATGTCGATACCGTACTCTTCATCACCTAACGTGAAAACCAGGAATTCCTGTCCTGATGGCTCGCCCGCCAGTTTCGTTACATTACTCATACCGGTCATGTTTTTACCTTCTACTTAATCAGGCGGCTGTGTACGCCACACGTTGTTCACGATTTAATCCCTGAAGCGCCGACACATCGACGATCAGCGCGACGCTACCATCACCCAGGATGGTGGCTGCAGAAATGCCAGGCACTTTGCGATAGTTGCTTTCGAGGTTCTTCACCACCACCTGGTGCTGACCAATCAGCTGGTCGACCAGCAGCGCATAGCGGCGCCCGGCGCTTTGCAGGATCACCACGATGCCCTGCGTCGCTTCGGTTTTCGCACCGTCCACTTCGAACACTTTCCACAGCTCTACCAGCGGCAGGTACTCGCCGCGCACTTCAAGCACGCGCTCGCCGCCCGCCAGCGGATGCAGATCTTCCTCACGCGGCTGCAGTGACTCCATCACCGCGTTCAGCGGCAGGATAAAGACTTCGTTTGCCACCTTCACGGACATGCCGTCGAGGATCGCCAGCGTCAGCGGCAGCAGGATACGAATGGTGGTACCTGAGCCTTGTTTCGACTTGATCTCAACGTGGCCGCCCATCTCCTGGATGTTACGTTTCACCACGTCCATCCCCACGCCGCGCCCGGAAACGTCCGTCACCTGCTCGGCAGTCGAGAAGCCCGGCGCAAAGATCAGCATGCCCACTTCTTCGTCAGTCATGTTTTCGTTGACGTTCATGCCCTGCGATATCGCTTTCGCCAGAATGCGGTCGCGGTTCAATCCCGCACCGTCATCGGTCACTTCGATACAGATATTGCCGCCCTGGTGTTCGGCAGACAGGATCAGGTTCCCGACCGGGGATTTACCGGCCTCAATGCGCTTCTCCGGGGACTCGATGCCGTGGTCGAGACTGTTACGCACAAGGTGCGTTAACGGGTCGATAATGCGCTCAATCAGGCTCTTATCCAGCTCGGTTGAGCTGCCTAGCTGCGTTAGCTCAATCTGTTTATTCAGTTTGCCGGCGAGATCGCGCACCAGACGCGGGAAGCGGCTGAAGACATATTCCATCGGCATCATACGGATGGACATCACCGATTCCTGCAGATCGCGGGCGTTACGTTGTAACTGACCCATGCTGGTAATCAGATCGCCGTGGGTCACCGGGTCCAGTTCGTTTGAACGCTGGGCCAGCATCGACTGGGTGATCACCAGTTCGCCGACCAGGTTAATCAGCTGATCTACCTTTTCAACCGCCACGCGGATGCTGGTGGATTCGCTGGAACGGGCAGCCGGTTTTTCACCGCGGGCTGGGGCGGCAGATTCATTTGGTACGGCTTTCAGCACCGGGGCTGCGGGTACCGCGGCAGGCGCCGCAACGACAGCAACCTCTTCCACCTCAGCGGGCACTTCAACCGCTGCGGCTTCCGTTTCAAACGTAATTTGATCGGCTTCGATAACAAAGCACAGTACCGCCACGATATCGTCCTGACCAATGCCGTCGTCAAGCGTCGCGGCCAGGCTGTCTTTGCCCTTGACCACGTTGCTCAGCGTCGCCAGGTTGCCCAGCTCCTCTTCCAGCAGATTAACTTCACTCTCTTTCAGACGAGACAGCACAACGCGCAGTTTAGCGGGCTGAGCGTCTTGTGCGGCAACCGCATCAACAACGCTCAGTTTGGCCGCCGGTTCAGCGACTACGGCGACTTCACCTTTGGCTTCCAGCGCCAGCTGGCGCAGCGCGTTGCAGATGTATTCAAAGCTGGCGGCATCAGGCTCTGCCGAGCTTTTGTAGGCGTCGAGCTGTTCCTGCATAATATCTTTGGTTTCCAAAAACAGGTTGATAATGTCGGTATTGAGCTGCATCTCACCGCGTCGTGCTTCATCAAGCAGGTTTTCCATCAGGTGCGTGGTTTCCTGCAAAATGGTAAAACCAAAGGTTCCGGCGCCGCCTTTAATGGAATGCGCCGCGCGGAAGATGGCATTAAGCTGCTCTGAATCCGGTGCTTCGGGCACCAGGTCCAGCAGGTGTTGCTCCATATCAGCCAACAGTTCGTCGGCTTCATCAAAGAAGGTCTGGTAAAAATCGCTAATATCCATGCTCACGCTATCACCTCGGATTGGCTGGTGGCGATGTTGGAACGGCAGCCGAAGGTACGGCCCCAGGCTGTTTTAAATCGTCCAGTGACTCATTCTGACTTTCGGCGTTTTCATGCAGGATGGCCTGCTCCGCCTGCTGGTTCAGCACTAAAAGACTGATACGACGGTTGATGGCGTCATCCGGCCCGCGGTCGGTGAGGCGCATGGTTGCTGCCATGCCGACCACGCGCAGTACCTTGCCATCATCAAGCCCACCCACCACCAGCTCGCGACGCGAGGCGTTGGCACGATCGGCAGAAAGCTCCCAGTTGCTGTATCCCTTCTCACCGCTGGCATACGGGAAATCATCCGTGTGTCCCGACAGGCTGACCCGGTTCGGAATACCGTTCAGCACCGGGGCGATGGCGCGTAAAATGTCGCGCATGTACGGCTCGACTTCCGCGCTCCCGGTTTTAAACATTGGGCGGTTCTGGCTATCAATAATCTGGATACGCAGCCCTTCCTGCACCAGATCGATCTTCAGATGCGGGCGCAGCGCGCGCAGTTTGGGATCGGCCTCAATCAGCTGATCCAGGTCACCGCGCAGTTTTTTCAGGCGCGCCTGCTCCATCCGTCTTTTCAGTTCGTCGATGTTCGGCTCTTTTTTCACCTCACCCTTCTGCTGGGTGTAATCATCGCCACCGCCAGGAATGGGGCTGTCGCTGTTAGAGATACGCGGCCCACCTGACACCGCCGTTGCCAGCGGCGTTCTGAAATATTCCGCAATCTGGATCAGCTCTTTTGGGCTGGAGATGGAGATCAGCCACATCACCAGGAAGAACGCCATCATGGCGGTCATAAAGTCAGCGTAAGCAATTTTCCAGGAGCCGTGAGAGCCGTGCCCATGCCCCTTATGCTTGCGCTTTTTTACGATGACGATCGGATGGGACTGGTTTTTCATGCGTCCTCAGCCGTCGTCTGTTGGTTTGGGTTTTTCACCGCACGCACGTGTTCTTCCAGCTCGATAAACGATGGGCGCTCGCTGGAATAGAGCGTTTTACGTCCGAATTCAACGGCGATAGGCGGGGCGTAACCGTTCAGGTTAGAGAGCAGCGTGATCTTCACGCACTGCATCATCTTGGTGGTTTCTGCGCTCTTTTGACGCAGAACGCTCGCCAGCGGGGAAATAAATCCGTATGCCAGCAAAATACCGAGGAAGGTACCGACCATCGCGTGGGCAATCAGCGCGCCCAGCTCCGCCGCCGGACGATCCGCAGACGCCAGGGCGTGAACTACCCCCATTACGGCGGCAACAATACCAAAGGCCGGAAGCGAGTCGCCCACCAGCGCCAGGCTGTTTGCCGGCACTTCGGACTCGCTCTCGTGGGTTTCGATCTCTTCGTCCATCAGCGCTTCGATTTCGAAGGTGTTCATGTTGCCGCTGATGATGAGGCGCAGGTAATCCACGATGAAGTCAAGCATCATCGCGTCCGCCAGAATGCGCGGATAGCTGGCGAAAATTTCGCTCTCTTTCGGATTTTCGATGTCACGCTCCAGCGAGAACATACCCTGCTGGCGTGACTTCGCCATCAGGCGATAGAGCAGCGCCAGCAGATCCATGTACATGCTTTTGGTGTACTTCGAACGGCGGAACAGCAGTGGAATAGCTTTCAGCGTACCCTTGATCGATTTACCGTTGTTGCCAACGATAAAAGCCCCTACCCCTGCGCCGCCGATGATAATAAGTTCAGCCGGTTGATAGAGTGCTCCAAGGTGCCCGCCGGTCATCATGTAACCGCCGAAAACTGTACCGAGAACTACCAGGTAACCTAATAAGATAAGCACGACATCATCCTTCCGCTAGTGACTATGGCAGGACGTTCATTTCGACAGTGTGCCCAAAATGCGGGTAAAAAAAAGCAGCGGTAATGACTTACCGCTGCTGGAATCTTGCCCACAAGGTCGGGTTAAACAGCCTGTTCGATCTGTTCATCCAGCAGTTGTGGAATAATATCGGCAGCATCCCGGGAAAGTTTACGTCTTTTTACTGCCCTGGAAGGCGGCTGACATAAACTGCAGGCAAAGCTGCCTACGGGCTGATGTGCATGGGTGATAAAATTGCCGTCGCAGCAGTTGCAGCGCGACAGTTGCAGCATTCCGCTTTCAACAAAACGCACCAGCGTCCATGCGCGGGTTAACGCCAGCAGAGGACCTTCTTCCTGCTGTGGGCATTGCTCAAGGTAAAGCTTATAGGCTTTGATCACGGCGTCGACGCCGGTGCACAGCCCCGTCTTCAGAAGATACTGCCATGCGTTGCAGAACATAGACGCATGAATGTTCTGCTCCCAGGTCATAAACCAGTCGGTCGAAAACGGCAGCATGCCTTTCGGCGGTGGGCTACCACGTAACTCTTTATACAGTTTAATAAGACGGCCACGGCTCAGCTGCGTTTCGCTTTCCAGCATCTGTAAACGCGCACCCAGCGTAATGAGTTCCATTGCCAGCTGTATGTCACGGGCTTCCTGAACAATGCTTTTCTCGCTCATTTTTTATGCCCTTTTCTTACGGGCAGCGTCATCAGGCTGGCTGATTTCGGTGAGCAAGCGGGTGGAAAGGAGAATACCGGTGTGGATCTGCTGGAGATCGTCTACACGGGAATCCTGGGTCAGACGCGTAATGGTCTGCGGACTGTCAAAGCGGAACTGGCAAACAAGCTGATTGGTCTCTGCCAGTTTTACCATTTGCGGGAGCGTTAATCCGCCCAACATGGTGGCCATCTCTTCGTTAATACCCAGACGAAACATTGCGGATGCTTTGTCCTGACTAATCAAACGCTGTGCCAGCAATAAATACGACAAGTTGATGTCATAGATATGTTTTAGCAACTCGGATGTATGCATTTTCCCCATCCCGAATAACCAACTATTATTTTTATGCGGACAGACCGCACCCCGTGATGTCGCCGGGAAATCACCCGGTATAAAAGAAAAGGCCAAATGCATAGTTGAATTAAGATTTGTATGCTTATGCAGTAAAACGCGCAGTGACCCCGACACGTCTTTACGCATCGCTTACGCCTTTTATCATTTCTTACAAATAACTAAGATTTTTCCTAATTCGACGCAAACTCTACTCGTCAGTTTTGCCACATACAATCCAGCCTCCCCCGAATTTTAAAAAAAATGTGATCTGCGTCACATAAATTGAGTGAATATACTCCATAAACCCATCAGCGAGACTTGTAAGTTGGTTAATAATTAATCAAATCACACTGTTTTATATTCTTTATGATCGAATACTCATGCAGAAGTGTGAACAAATGGGTATGTGGAAGGGCTTTTTAGTGCTGTTAAAGTTGCATTAATGTTAAAAACGTCTACCCCCTCACAGGTGTTATTGTTTATTACTGTTAATCAGTAACTTACCCATCTACGCTCTACAGGTAATATCACCAGGCAATTATCACCCATGCGTTAATAACGCTTCAGAATGATTCAGCCGCACAAGCATTTAATTTTGTGATTTGTATTAAGTTGTTAATTTTTTTCATTTAGACATACTTTTCAGTTATTCTTCTTATAAGAATAATTAATGAATAATTATGATAAGCGTCACACTAATGACATGGTCCCCTCTTGCAGACTCGGGAGTTTCGCGGTAATGCTGAACGTATACCGTTTCTCAGACGCCAAAGGAGTGTGTGATGAGTTACTCCCATCTTCTTGTTTCCGTTGCTGTTTCCCCGGAAAGCCACCAGCTTGTTGCCCGTGCGGTCTCTATCGCCCGGCCTAACAACGCCCGCATCAGCCTGATTACCCTTGCCGCCGAGCCGGAAATGTACAACCAGATGGCCGCCCCGATGCTCGAAGATATTCGCGACGTGCTGCAGGAAGAAACAAAAGCCTTTCTGCGGGAGCTGGTGGAGAAAGCGAATTATCCGGTTCATGAAACCGTCATTGCCACAGGCGAATTAAACGAACACATACTGAGCATGTGTCGTCATCAAAATATTGATTTGGTGATTTGCGGGAATCATAACCAGAGCTTTTTTTCCCGGGCAGCCTGCTCGGCGAAATCGATTGTTGGCTCAAGTCTGGTAGATGTTTTGCTGGTGCCTCTCGGGGGCAGTTAATGCCCCCGAGAATAATCACGCCAGTTTAGGGAAGGTCGCGATCTTTTTTTGCAGATGTCCCTCGCTGTCCTGCGGGGTAATGGCGCGTAAATCCTCAATGAACCGCGCCTGCCAGTGATTGATATCATTCTTGCGAATGGTTTCCATCATTTCAGCGTGGCGTGAAATACGTTCCGTCAGCGGCATGGTCAGAGCGCGATCCAGCGCGTTGGCGACGTCATCCCGGTCGTAAGGGTTGACGATAAGCGCAGAGGTGAGCTCATTGGCCGCACCGGCAAATTGCGACAGCACCAGCACGCCAGGGTCGGCAGGATCTTGTGCTGCGACATACTCTTTTGCCACCAGATTCATCCCGTCACGCAGCGGCGTGACCAGGCCGACATCCGCATAGCGGAAGACCTTCATCAGGATCTTACGATCGAAGTGCTGATTAAGATAGAACAGCGGCGTCCAGCCCAGTTGCCCGTAGCGGCCGTTGATCCGTCCGGCTTCGGTTTCTAACTGGTGACGAATATCCTGATAGGCCTGCACTTCCCCGCGCGAGGTTGGCGCAATCTGCGTATAGCGGATCTTACCGTGGTGCTGCGGGAATTTTTCCAGCAGGGTCTCGTAGGCCAGGAAACGCTCCGGCAGCCCTTTGGAGTAATCCAGACGCTCTACCGAAAAGATGTTTTTCACATGCTTGAGTTCGTTCTTCAGTTGCGCCAGTTTTGGCGGCAGCGGCCCGGACGCCTGTTCGGCAATCTCGTCAGGCTCAATTCCGATAGGATACACCTCGGTGTGGAAGGCTTTGCCCCACGCGGTGTGGGATTTGCCCTCATGGGTCACCAGACGCGTTTTACCCGAGATGCTGTCGAGGAAGGCCAGCCTGTCGTTTTCGGTCTGGAAGCCGAGCAGATCGTAATCCGCCAGGGCCTCAAGGATCTCGTCGTGCTGAGGCAGCGCGGTGAAGATTTCCGGCGTCGGGAACGGGATATGCAGGAAGAAGCCAATCCGGTTATTGACGCCCCGTTTACGCAGCTCTCTGGCAAAGGGCAGAAGATGATAATCGTGGATCCATAAAATATCGTCTTCCTCGATTAAAGGCAGCAGTTTATCCGCCAGCAGGGCGTTCACCCGCATGTAGCCTTCAAAGCCCTCGCGCTGAAACTTAACAAGGTCCAGACGATAGTGAAAAGCGGGCCACAGCACGGCGTTGGAAAACTCCGAGTAGTACTCGTCATAGTCTTTTTCGTTCAGGGCGAACGAGGCCCAGGTGATGTTGCCGCGCGTGACTTTCTTCAGCGGTTTCTCTTCATTACTGATATCCCCACTCCAGCCGAACCAGAGGCCACCGGCGGCTTTCAGGGCACCTAACACCCCTACCGCCAGGCCACCTGCGCTGGCTTTTTTATCATCCGGCGGTGCGATGCGATTAGAGACGACGACTAAGCGACCCATAATGATTTCTCCCGTTGTTTTGCGCTATTTGTTGTTGTTGCTGGTTAGCGACGTCAGATATCCACTGCCAGACGCTGGCGACACTTTCCAGCCGCCATTTGGCACGTGTTTCACCAGGACCGACTTTGACAGACATTCCTCCGGCCTGGTTTACCACACTGAACCCGGCCTCATCGGTCAGGTCATCCCCAAAAAATACCGGCGTCCTGCCTTTAAACGGTGGCTCAGCCATAAATGCAGCAATGGCGGCGCCTTTATTTATCCCTTCAGGTTTGATTTCTACCACGCATTTACCCGGCTGGAGCGCAAGCTGAGGGTGTGCATCAGCCAGGCTGCGGGCAATGGAAAATATCGCCGCTTCATGGTGAGGTGCCTGGCGATAGTGCAGCGCAAAGGCCATGCCTTTGGCTTCCAGTTCGGTGCCCGGAAGCTGTGCCAGCGACGCGATAAGCTCCGCATGCAGCGTGTTAATCAACGCCTCAGGAAGCGAGACAATATGCAATTGATCATGGATGTCGCGGCGCTCCGCTCCGTGTACTCCAGCCAGCGGAAAGTGGTAAGGCCCGGCGAGCATATCCAGCTCAGCCATAGAGCGCCCTGAAATCAATGCCAGTGCTCCAGCGTTCATCTGCGAGAGCTGATGCAAATCCTCTAACACCGTATCCGGGACCACGACATCGTCAGGATGCGGCTGGATCCCGGCGAGCGTGCCGTCGAGATCAAAAAACCAGGCATATTTACCGGGTAGTACAGGCGGTGCAGTTAACAAGTCAGCCACCCTTTTCCTCCTTACAGTTGACGAGGGGCAAACGCCTTTCCCCCTTTCATAGCCATGTAAGTATAGACAGTGTGACGTCGCTCGCCATTTAGCAACCGCCCCGCCAGCAAAACTGGCGGGGCGGCAGGAGGCTCAACTATGGTTAATAGTTGAGCAGGTTTACGCCAGGAAAAAATCAGACCGTGCGCTTCGCTTTTTGCTTGTAACGGTCGAATATCACGGCTGCCAGCAGGATCAGGCCACGCACCACATACTGCGAGAACGGTGAAATATTCAACAGGTTCATGGCGTTCTCCACCGTCCCCAAAATCAATATCCCCGCCACCACATATGAGATTTTTCCGATGCCTCCTTTCAGCGAAACCCCGCCCAACACGCAGGCTGAGATGACAATCAGCTCATAACCGATGGAGGTCATTGGCTGGCCGCTGGTCATGCGCGAGGCCAGAATAATCCCCGCCGCCGCCGAGACCAGCCCCGAGAGCACGAATATGATGATTTTGGTGCGCACCACAGGTACACCCGCCAGACGCGCCGCCTCTTCATTACCGCCAATCGCCAGGGTATTGCGGCCAAAGGTGGTGCGGTTCAGCAGGAAACCAAACAGGATCAGGCAGGCAACGGTCAGCCAGATGGGCGCAGGCAGGCCCAGCCAGTTGGCATAGCCCAGGGTGAAGAAACGCTCGTCTTCAATCCCGACGGCTTTACCGTCAGAGATAATGTAGGCCAGGCCGCGAACGATCTGCATGGTGGCAAGGGTGGTGATCAGCGCGTTGATCTTCAGCCGGGCGATAACAAACCCGTTCACCAGACCGCTCAACACGCCCAGCATCAGCCCTGCCAGCACGCCGATCCACAGGCTTTCGGTCAGGTTGATCACCACCGCGGCGGTCACCCCCGCGCAGGCAATGACCGAGGCCACAGACAGGTCAAAATCGCCGGAGGCCAGACAAAACAGCATCCCGCAGGCCACCATACCGGACATTGAGATAGCCAGCCCGAGTCCCTTCATATTGATGAAAGTAGCGAAGTTTGGAACGAATATGGCGCAGGCGAGGAACAGCACGGCAAAGACCACCAGCATGCCGTACTGATCCCAGATGCGCCCAAAACTGAATGCCGTCTTCGGCGCTCCGGATGTAGTAACAGAGGACATCATTGACTCCTTACTCAGGCGACAGCCTGGCTAACTTTAGGCATGGCGAGACTCAACGCCAGTTGTTCGTTCGCCTGTTCATGCAGCAATTCACCGGCAATTTCCCCTTCACGCATCACAACGATGCGATCGGCAACGCCGAGGACCTCTGGCAGATCGCTTGAGGCGAATAGCACCGCCACGCCCCGTTTTGCCAGCTCATAAATGACGTTATAGATTTCGTGCTTCGCCCCCACGTCGATGCCGCGCGTCGGCTCGTCGAGCATAATCACCTTCATGTCTTCCGACAGCCAGCGGCCCAGGATCGCCTTCTGCTGGTTTCCGCCTGAAAGGTTCATGATCAGCTGTTCGGCACCCGGCGTTTTGATATTCAGCGAACGGATGTGGTGTTCGGCGTTGCTCGACTCCCAGCCGTCGTTGATCAGGCATCCGGCGCGGATAAACTTGCGGCGAGCAGAGATATTGATGTTGTCGCGAACCGAGTGCACCGGAATAATCCCTTCAGCCTTGCGATCTTCCGGGCAGAGCATGATGCCGGCGGTGATGGCGTGGGCAGGCTTCTGAATATCGACTTTTTTCCCGTCGACCAGAATCTGCCCCTGGGTAATGCGCGTACCGCCAAACAGCCCTTTCAGCAGCTCGCTGCGCCCTGCCCCCACCAGGCCAAACAGCCCGACAATTTCACCGCTGCGCACCGAAAGCGAAATGGGCGTGCGCACGCCGGGCGCTTTCACCGTGTCCAGACGCAGGCGTTCCGGCCCGTACTCGCGCGGTTTCCAGTGGTAGATATCCCCGAGATCGCGCCCGACCATCGCCTGTACCAGCTGGTCATGGTTGACCTGCTGCATATCGGTGAAGGTGCGCACGTAGCGGCCATCTTTGAATACCGTGATGGCATCGCTTAAGGCGAAAATCTCCTCCATGCGGTGAGATACATACAAAATGATGCGGCCTTCTTTACGCAGCTCGCGGATCACCCGGAAAAGATTGTCGATTTCCCGCGCGGATAACGAACTGGTTGGCTCGTCAAAGGCGATGATTTTGGCGTTACGCGCCAGCGCTTTGGCGATTTCCACCATCTGCCACTGGCCGATGGAGAGATACTTCAGGGGCGTTTGCGGATCGACGTCCAGCCCGAGGTGTTTTAACTGCAGACCCGCTTCATAGTTCAGCAGCGAGCGGTTGACCACGCCGCTTTTATGCGGCAGCTGGCCTAAATAGATGTTTTCCGCCACGATCATCTCAGGAATAAGGTGCAGCTCCTGATAGATGATGGCAACGCCCGCGTTGAGCGCCGCCGTGGTGTCGGCAAAGGTGACCTCTTCGCCGCGAATAGCCAGCGTGCCGGTGGTGGGCGTGTAGTTACCGCTGAGAATTTTGAGCAGCGTGGATTTTCCCGCGCCGTTCTCCCCCATCAGGGCGTGAACCTGGCCGGGATAGCAGTCGAAGCTGATATCGGTCAGCGCGTTTACACCGGGGAAGGTTTTACCGATGCCGCGAAAAGAGAGATACGGTAAGGACTGTTGCATAACGACTCCGTGATACCTGTTGTGTGTACGTCAGGCCCCTTACGGAAAATAAGGGGCACAATCACAGCCTGTTACTTACCGCCCAGTCCTTTTTTCGCCAGCTCCTCTTTGAAGTTATCGCGGGTGATCAGCACCACGTCGGTCACTTCGGTGAATTTCGGCGGCTCAGCCCCTTTGGTCACCCAGTTGTAGAGCATCTCGCTGGATTTGTAGCCGTGTACGTCCGGGCTTGGCAGCAGAGAACCGTAGAAGCCCGTCGCCTGCGCTTTCGACAGCTCGCTGACGGCATCGACACCGTTGATACCAATGCCGATCACGTCAGGCGCTTTAAAGCCCTGGCCTTCGGTTGCACGCACGCCACCCAACACGGTGTTGTCGTTCATGCCGACCACCAGCCAGTGTTTAACCTCCGGATGCTGCACCAGCATTGAGTTCGCCGCATCGAATGCGCCCGGGATATCGTTAGATTTGGTGGGCACTTTGTAGATCTGTTTTTCCGGGAAGCCGGCGGCCTTCAGGGCATCCATAGAGCCGGTAGTACGACGACGCGCGGTATCCAGCTCGTCGGCGGTAATGGCCATTACGCCGGTCTCTTTAACGTCCCAGCCGCGTTTTTGCATCTCTTTATATAATTCCTGGCCCTGGCGCTCGCCGATTTTAGTCGCGGCCATCATCACCAGCGGGACGGTATCCATCGGTTTGCCTTTGGCATTGACGAACTGGTCATCAACCGCAATCACCTTCATGTCGTACCCGCGCGCCTTGGCGACAATCGCGGACCCAAGCTTAGGATCGGGCGTACAGATAACGAACCCTTTCGCGCCGCTGGCCGCCAGGCTGTCGATGGCGTTCAGCGTTTTTTCACCGTCCGGCACGGCGATTTTGATCACCTCAAAGCCTAAATCTTTCCCGGCTTTATCGGCGAATTTCCACTCGGTCTGGAACCAGGGTTCTTCAGGTTGTTTAACCAGAAAACCGAGTTTTACATTTTCTGCCATAGCGGATTGTGACATAACGGCAGCCAGGCCGATGGCCGCCAGCGCTTTAGTAAATTTGTGCATGGTAAACTCCAGCTTTAATATTCTTTTCTGTAGGGATTAACAGCGTGCTTTTTATTTAATCGGACATAAAACAAGACATTAGCGCTTACCTCGTCATAAGCGGTCGTGCTGCAGATAGTTTTAGCGGGAAATTAATCATCCATAAGAGAGCAATATCACACCGCAGAATTACAGTAATTGCGTACATAAATTCAGCGAAAAAAGACATAAAAACGGCAGGAATTGTCTGACAAATCGGAAGGGGTTAAGCAGAATAATCCATAAGACCAGCTCAGAAGTCCCTGTAGGCCGGATGCCCTTAGCATCCGGCACTGACATTACCAGGTGTAGTAGATGTGTTCAGCGTGATCGCGAACGGGCGCCTCGTCGCCCAGCAGGCGAGCAGACAGCGTTAGCGCAAAGTCGAACGCATGGCCCAGACCTTTGCCGCTCAGCAGATTTTTATCTTCCACCACCGGCGCATCAACGTATTCACCGTCTTCAACCGATTGCCATAAATCGCCGGAGCAGACGTAGCGGCGTCCCTTCAGCAGCCCGTTGCCGCCCAGCACGCGCGCGGCTGCCGAACAGAGAGGGCAAATCCACTTTCCACACTCATCGTGCAGGGAAATGAAACGGATAACCTCGCGATCGGCCGCAAGGTTCACGCTGCCCTGCGGCCCGCCGGGGATCACCACGGCGTCATACAGGGTGTCGCGGCGCTCAGACAGCGTGCTGTCGGCCACCATGGGAATGTTGTGGTAACTCACGACCGCGCGGGACTCAGCACACGCCAGGGTGTCGACGTCGATTGCCAAACGGCGCAGAATATCAATGGTGATGATGGCTTCCGCTTCTTCAAAACCGGGTGCCAGCAGAACTGCAACTCTTGCCATGTCAAACCTCTGTAGCTTTCACAATTAAAACATTGTTTCACTTTCCCACATCTGGCAAGAACAAACTTCCGCGACGATCACAGTTCAGGTGAACGCGACAAAACTGATCTGACTCAATAAGAACAAGCTCAATATATTCTCAAGAATTAACCTGGATAAGGTTTCAAAAAAAGCGCCCTTTAACCTGAGATAAATTATTAATTAGCACAATCTCCACCATATTTTTTAAAATCTTTACATATCAACCAGTTATTAAATTAAAATTTTCCCGTCACGTTTAAAAATTTGAACTATATTAAACTTTGTAATGTTAGGTTAACACCACGTGATTAAGAGTTTTCTTAATCCAGCGACAGGGCTATGCTTTTTATATCGAACACAGGAAGTGAACATTCGGTCAGTACGCCCCACAGCAGAAAACCTGTTTCTGAAAATAAGATCTCTTTGGTCTGTATCACAACCTGCCGGGTCAGGTTAAGCAGCGGACGTTATGTCCCAGCATCAATAAGGATATGAGTATGGCTACCCAAACGATGATTCAAAAACTGAATGCCCAGATGAACCTCGAGTTTTATGCCTCTAATTTGCATCTTCATCTGAGCGAGTGGTGTTCTGAAAAAAGCCTCAACGGTACGGCTACCTTTTTCCGTAGCCAGGCGCAGAATAACGTCACCCATATGATGCGCGTCTTCGACTTTATGAAGGATGTCGGGGCAAATCCCATCGTCACCGCGCGCGCAATGACGGAAGAACACTACGCCTCCCTCGAAGAACTCTTCCAGAAAACGCTGCAGGAATATGAGCAGCGTTGCGACACCTTAAGCAAACTGGCGGAAGAAGCGAAGGCGCAGCAGGACAGCACCACGCTGAATTTCCTGCGCGACATGAACAAAGAGCAGCAGCAGGACGGCATGCTGCTGAAGGCGCTGGCGGATGAGATTCGCAACGCCAAACGTGAAGGTCTGTGCCTCGAACAGACCGATCGTCAACTGCTCGACATTGTTACCTGCCAGCAGCACTGAGTCGTCATTGCCTGCCCCCGCAATAGGGGCAGGCTCCCCTCTCACAGCAACTCCCTGCTTTTTTTAAGATTTAACAAATCCGATCCCGCTCCCAATGAATAACCCTGCTTCGTGTAATGATTTAGCCAGAGACTTTATCATTGACGAGGGAGCATCATGATCACCATTGAGTTTGTTGTCATTATCCTCTGCCTGCTGGTCGGCACCCGCTTCGGCGGGATGGGGCTTGGGCTGATAAGCGGGATTGGCCTGTTTATTCTCAGTTTCGTGTTTGGGCTTCAACCCGGCAAACCGCCGGTCGACGTGATGCTGACCATTCTGGCCGTTATCGGCTGCGCCGCCACGCTGCAAACTGCGGGCGGCCTGAACGTGATGATGCAGTTCGCCGAGCGGCTTTTGCGCAAACACCCGCAGCACATTACCCTCCTCGCGCCCTTTACCACCTGGACGCTGACGTTTCTCTGCGGCACCGGGCATGTGGTGTACACCATGTTTCCGATTGTGGCCGATATCGCGCTGAAAAAAGGGATACGGCCAGAGCGCCCGATGGCCGTGGCATCGGTTGCCTCTCAAATGGCGATCACCGCCTCCCCCGTTTCGGTAGCCGTCGTTTCACTGGTGTCGATCCTCGGCGCCCAGCACGGGATTGGGCACGCGTGGGGGATCCTCGAAATCCTGGCGGTGTCCGTTCCCGCATCGCTGTTCGGAGTAGCCGTCGCGGCCCTGTGGAGCCTGCGTCGCGGTAAAGATTTGGCGGATGACGCCGAGTTTCAGAAAAAGTTAAGCGATCCGAAACAGCGCGAGTTTATCTACGGCGGAACGGAAACGTTGATGAATCAGCGTTTTCCAAAACAGGCCTACTGGTCGACATGGATCTTCTTTGCCGGGATCGCGGTGGTTGTCCTGCTGGGTGCGCTGCCAGAACTGCGGCCGGCCTTCGAGGTAAAAGGCAAATTAACCGCCCTGTCGATGAACCTCGTCATCCAGATGATGATGCTGATTGCCGGGGCGGTGATGCTGATAGCCTGCAAGGTCAACGCCTCTGCCATTTCGAACGGTGCGGTCTTTAAAGCGGGGATGGTCGCCATTTTCTCGGTGTTTGGCGTCGCGTGGATGAGCGACACCTTCTTTCAGGCGCATCTTGATGAGCTGAAAATGGCGCTGGAGGGGGTGGTCAAAAGCCATCCGTGGACCTACGCCATCGTCCTGTTTCTGGTGTCGAAGTTGGTGAACAGCCAGGCGGCGGCACTCACCGCCGTCGCCCCGATGGGGCTGATGCTGGGCATCGATCCGAAAATGCTGATCGCCTTCTTCCCGGCCTCCTATGGTTACTTCGTGCTGCCAACCTACCCGAGCGATCTGGCCTGCATCGGGTTCGACAGGTCAGGAACGACCCGCATCGGCAAATTCATCATCAACCACAGTTTTATTCTGCCTGGACTTATCGGCGTGAGCTGCGCGTGTGCGGCCAGCTACCTGCTGGTACAAACGTTCTTCTGAATCCTTCTCCGGGCGACGTTCAGCGTCGCCCTTCGCCGTTTGAGCAGAAAACGGTTTCTAAATTCAAAACATCGGTTTATTTTAGTGAGACTCACCCTGCGGCGTGAAACGCAACTCGATCAGCGCGATGGCTTTTTGGATCGCGCGAAGCGTGACCGGATCGGCCGCAGCAGGATGGCTGGTGAAATCGATGTTTTTCAGTTGGGTGGACATCTTCTCGCGCACTTCTACCGGCGCGATAACGTCAATCACATCAAGGATTTGTTTGATAACCAACTGGCATGCGACGACGTCAGATACCAGTTCCTGATCGGCGCTCAGGTTTTGTGACATGGGGTTTCTCCTTTTTTAAAGTCCGCCATAGTAGCAAAACGTACGCCCTTTCATCTCCCTCTCGTCGCCAGCAGACATAAAAAAACCTGCCGAAGCAGGTTTTTATCAGAACATCGCACCCGGTGGGACGTCTTTGAAGGTGTTGCAGTAGTTTGCCCACATGCTTTTCAGGATTTTACGCAGTTTCATTTGATGCTCCAGTAACGTGTTATGCAGGTGTTATTTTCACTGCGCTTATAATATGACCACCATCACAAAAATCAATGATTTTGTGATGCATATCACAGTCAAAAACGGGCGCAATGCTGCTGTATTGTTAAAAAAGCATCGGTAAATCCGTGAGTTATGGCTCTATAAATTCCAGTAAATTTTTATCATTTTTTTTGATACGGCAGGACAGGATGAGTGAAAACATCACCGGGAAAGCGAACCGAGGCTTATCGCCTGCGGCGCTTTTAGTTGCCGGCGCGTTCTTTATGGAGTTTCTTGACGGCACGGTCATTGCCACCGCCCTGCCGGACATGGCAAAAAGCTTCGGCGTGCAGGCCGTGGATCTGAATATCGGGATCAGCGCATACCTTATTACCCTGGCGGTGCTGATCCCCGCCAGCGGCTGGATTGCGGACCGTTTCGGTGCGCGCAAGGTCTTTGCCCTCGCGCTGGCGATCTTCACCCTGGCCTCGGTTTTTTGCGGTCTGTCGACAACCGTTGACACGTTTGTGGCGATGCGGGTGCTTCAGGGGATGGGCGGCGCGCTGATGGTTCCCGTCGGACGCCTGGCCGTACTGCGCACCACGCCGAAACACCAGCTGATCGCCGCCATCGCCACCCTCACCTGGCCGGCATTGGTTGCCCCGATTATTGGCCCGCCGCTGGGCGGGTTTATCACCCACTTTGCTGACTGGAGCTGGATTTTCTTCATCAACGTCCCGTTAGGCATTGCGGCTATTCTTCTGGCGCTGCGAATTATTCCCGATCTGCGGGATGAGAGCCGTCGTCCGTTCGATACACCGGGGTTTATAGCCACCACTGTTGCCATGGTGAGCCTGGTTTACGCCATGGAACTGATGGGCGGGGAGCACGTCAGGATGGGACTGACGGTATGTTTGTTCATCGTCGGCGGAGTGGCACTGAGCGTCGCGCTGCGCCATTTCCGCCGCGCCGCGTGGCCGATGATAAGACTCGATGCGATGCAGGTTGCCACTTTTCGCGTCACGATGTACGGCGGCTCGCTGTTTCGCGCCTCGATCAGCGCCGTTCCCTTTCTGCTGCCGCTGATGTTTCAGGTGGGGTTCGGGATGGACGCCTTTCACGCAGGCCTGCTGGTGCTGGCGGTGTTCGTCGGCAATCTCACCATTAAACCGGTGACCACGCCGCTTATCCGCGGCCTCGGGTTTAAGCGGTTACTGCTGATCAACGGCGCGCTGAACGTGCTGGCGCTGCTGGCCTGCGCGTTTATTACCCCCACAACCCCCGTCTGGCTCATCATGCTGATCCTCTATCTCGGCGGCGTCTTCCGCTCCATTCAGTTTACGGCGGTAAGCACCCTCGCTTTTGCCGATGTGCCTTCCGCACAGATGAGCTATGCCAATACGCTGTTTTCAACCGCCACGCAGCTTGCGGTGGGATTAGGTATCACCCTGGGGGCCATTGGCATTCGTCTCGGAGAGAAGATCGGCGATGCTTTCGGTCTCGCAGCCGTTCCCGGCATCAGCTTTCGGCTTGCGTTTGTCGTTATCGCGGTGATTTGTCTGGCAGGCATGTTTGACACGCTGCGCCTGGAAAAAGATGCAGGCAGCGCGGTTTCGGCGAAGCCGTCGTCATGAAAACCGGGCGAGCGTTGCGCCGCCCGGTAAAGCACCGTTAGCCCACAATGCCACGGACGAAAGCTTCAATCTCTTTGTCCTGGCAGTTTTCAAAGAAGCACTGCTGGAAGCGCTGGCCGGATACGGCGGTTTTCACCAGCTCAGGGTCAATCGCGCGCAGCGTATCAAGGTAGTTCTCTTTCACCACGGCCGCTTTCACCTGGTTGAGGATCCCGGCGTTGCGCACCTGAGGCTCTTTACGTTCCGGCGGATACCCTTCGCCGTTGCGACCGGTGAAGGCTTTCTCAAAGATGAAACGCACGTTCAGCTCGGCACCCCAGCCAAACCCTTTGGCGAACGGCAGTGCAAGGGCGTTGCCGTTGTTGATCTGGGCAAAGAGGAAGGCATCAGCCGGATCAATGCAGTAGCCGCAAACCACGCCGGGATGAATGTTGAGCGACATCAGCGCACCCTGACCGGTACCGCAGCCCGTCACCACGAAATCGACGGCTTTGGAATTGAGCAAAATGCTCGCCATAATGCCCAGGTGAATATAGGTAAGGTGGTGATCATTCTCATCGCTCATCCCCACGTTATAGACAGGGAAGCCTTTTTCGTCCGCGACGGCCTTTAGCTCATTGAGGATGATGGGATTCTTGGCTGCCTGGCTGTTTTCCATCATCAGTGCAATTTTCATCTTTTCTCTCCTGAATACGTGGCGGGTCTTCCCGCAGTGGATAGCGTTTCATCTTCACCTTACTATCAAACAAACACGCTTTCAAATTAAGTGAAAACTTGTTTTAAAAAACAAAGATGCGCTCACAATTTCAGACTGCCCGGCTGCCCTGCGCAGCGTTAACAGAAAGTTAAAAAATCCCTACTCCATCCCCACGCCGTTAGCTAGACTTCAGCAAAAGACAATAAAAACCACATGGGGATCACCTGTGCACCTGCGCTGCCGGACGCCACGCATCGTCTTATTATTGCTCATCGCCTTTTCCTGGGGGACTCCCACTGCCCTGCTGGCCGCAGAGCCGGTGCCTGTCTGGATCTATGACGCCAATAATTTTGAATCCTGGCGGACACCGCAGGGCGAGCTGCGCGGTTTTTATCCTTCCCTGATCCAGGCCATTAACCGCAGGCTGGAACTTAATCTGGTGCTAAAGCCGCTTTCCGGGAGCGAGATTGGACAGCGTTTCGCCAGCAATCAGTACGGCGTCTACGCCGGGGTGTTACGCACCGAAAAACGCGCCCGGACAAAAATCCTCTCCGCGCGGCTGTTTGATAATGAAGTGGTTGCGGCCAGCGCGTCGATGACGGTCACCCATGCCGATCAGCTGAACCACACCCGCGTGCTGTTTCGCCGGGACGATGCCACCCTCGAAGGGGTGAAGCAACGCTACCCGGACCTGCGGTTCCGCTCCCTGCGCCTGGTCGAGACCAGCGAGGAGGCGTTCCGACTGCTCGGCGAACATCAGGCCGATTTCTATATCAACGATGCGTCAGAGATGGAAAACACCCAGCGGCACTACCTGATCTCGCACCCTTTTCCCGAACTACGTATTCCGGTGGTGCTGGGGTTCAGCCCGGAACTGCTTCCCTTGCGTGAGCAGATTAACGCGTTCATCGGGGAAGCGTATCGCAGCGGTGAACTGCAAAGAACGCTTGAGGAGAGCAAACGAAACTATCTGCTCAGCCGCATTGTGGTCTCCGACAGCGAACGGGCGTGGATTGACCATCACCGCTTAGCGATTACGCTGCCCGGGAATGAGAATTACGCGCCGCTTATCTGGAAGGACCGACGGGGCTACCACGGGACGGCGATCGACTTAATCAATGACATGCGTGACCTGCTGGGTCTTAAGGTCGACGTTACCTTTATCGATAACTATGCCAGCAACCTGCCCCGCGAGGCGTGGCCGGTACGTCTGGTGGATATTGCGGAGCGTGACGATGCTGAACATGCCCGGGGGCGCATTGGCCCGGACATTGTCTGGCACAATGTCTACTACAATGCCATCGGCAGGCCGTTTTTATGGGATGAGGAGAGCATTCGCAGCCAGCGCGTCGGGGTGCTGGAGGGATCTTTCGCCGCCACCTATCTGCCGCAGCGGTTTGGCAGCGATGCGATCGTGGTGACGCGCCGCAGCATTGACGAGCTGATCGATGCGATTGAGGACAACAAAATCGATTTTATCCTCGGCGATCTTAGCTCGCTTGAAACGACACTTCGCGGGAATGAGCTGTTTCGTGGGGTATTAAAGGTGGCGGGCGTGACCCGCTCAGAATACATCATCGGCCCGTGGGTCGACCCCGATCATCCACTGTTTCACCTTCTGACCCAAATCCATCGTCTGTCGGAGTTCCGAACGCAGATTGAACGGCGTGCGGACGACAGCCCCTTCCCGAGCCTGACGAAAAACACGCTTAAAATCATCAGCGTGATTTTGCTGATCGCCGCACTTTTCAGTCTCGGCATGCTGATAATGATGCGCCGCCATATCCGCAAGAGCCGTATCGTTAACCGGAACATGGTGCAGGCTCTGGAGAGGGTCAACCGCGCCCACGACGACGAAACCGGCAGCCATATTCAGCGGGTGGCAAAATATTGCGGGCTGATGGCCCGGGAGCTGGGGCTTTCAGGCCAGACGGTGCGCGACATTGAGCACTTTGCCTCTCTACACGACGTGGGAAAGATCGCGGTGCCAGACCGCATCCTGCGCAAGCAAGGCCCGCTAACCGCCGAGGAGTTTGCCGAAATGAAGCTCCATACGCTGAAAGGCTGGCGTATTATTCAGGGGCTTGAACTGGGCGCGGTGGCGGAGAATCTTATCCATTTTCACCACGAAAAATGGGACGGCAGCGGTTACCCGGAGGGGCTGCGCGGGGAGCAAATCCCACTTGAAGCGCGGATCCTCGCTCTGGCCGACGTGTATGACGCCCTGCGGCAAAAGCGGGTCTATAAGCCGAGTTTTTCTCACGAAGAGGCGTGCGAGGTGATCTTCAAGGGGGCCGGGCGGCATTTCGATCCGCAGCTTGTCGCGCTGTTCCGTCTGCATCATGAGCGGTTCAGGACGATTTTTGACGAAATGGCCGACTAATACCGTTCGTTGCAAAGAGAAAGCGCTGTTTGGCTGGCTATTCCTGGCATTGCTGTGGTCATCAATCGGTACGATAACCTCTTTACAGTCATCTAGAGCGAACCATGAAAAGACTTTTCATTGCCGGTACAGTTTTGCTTCTTGCGGGATGCAGCGTAACCCGCCAGGCCCAGATAAGCAGCCTGGACGCGCCAAACGGCGTCGTTCGTCTGGACTACGGTCAGGCGCCGTTGCAGAACGCCCATTATGACGAGTATGTCACTCACGGCACGGCGACCAAAGCCTGTCAAAGCATGGGATATTCCGCCGCCTCCGCCTATGGCCAGCCCATTAAAACCTGTACGCTGATCGGCGGCTCCCTGTGTTTGAATGAAACAGTGACCATTCAGTACAAATGCATGGGCTATGCGATTAACCCTGGCGTCACTAATCCGTGGTATTAATTCCTGCTGCCAGTGACCGCTGGCAGACTCTTTTATCAGGAACAAAAACAATTCTCATTAATATAAATTAATGGAGTGCCAATGCGTGTTATTCCCATTCGTATTTTTAATAAAAATCTATTTATTTTACTTTTTGCAAATATTTAAATAACAAATTATAGTGACGCTCATCCTGAACCCGAAATAATAACGTGGAGCGGCACCGTGCTTAAACCTGAAATGATCGACAAGCTCAATACCCAAATGAACCTCGAGCTTTATTCCTCCCTGCTTTATCAACAGATGAGCGCCTGGTGCAGCTATCACAGTTTCGAAGGTGCCGCCGCGTTTCTGCGTCGCCACGCGCAGGAAGAGATGACGCACATGCAGCGCCTGTTTGACTATCTGACCGATACGGGCAGCCTGCCGCGTATTGATACGGTGGCCTCGCCGGTCGCGGAATACGGCTCGCTGGATGAACTGTTCCGCGCCACGTACGAGCACGAGCAGCTGATCACGCAGAAAATTAACGAACTGGCGCACGCCGCCATGACCAGTCAGGATTATCCAACCTTTAATTTCCTGCAGTGGTACGTTGCTGAGCAGCATGAAGAAGAGAAGCTGTTTAAATCGGTGCTGGATAAATTATCCCTGGCCGGTAAATCGGGTGAAGGTCTCTACTTTATTGATAAAGAACTTTCCACGCTTGATACCCAGAATTAATTCCACAAACGGTGCTGCTCCTTCAGCACCGTTTTTTTAATGGCGGCAGATTTTACTTTCGTGCGTTGAGAAGCCCTCAGCAACGGGAATAAATTTACCCCTGGCCGCGAGAAATGCGACTAACTCCGACGCCGTCATATCCGATGCCGAACAGGTATGAAAACGCGCAGCTTCACCAAAGCACGCATGAATGGCCTCAATCAGACTCTTCTCAGAATACTGCTCACCTGACTCAATCATCATCGTGAGTACGTCGTGCCCGTGAATTGACATCTTAACCTCCTCAAAAGAAACCGCGAGACTACCCTTACTACGTCACGCGCGCCTTGCGCTGGCTCAGGTTTCGCTTAACGCCTCACACTGTAATTAATTCTTTACACACCTTGTAACGTGGATTTGACGAACCGGCGCTTTTCCCTTACTCTGCGCCGCAGATTGGGTCGCGATATCGAATGGCTGTAGAGGAAAGTGTGAAGAACAGAACCCTGGGAAGTATTTTTATCGTCGCCGGAACCACAATTGGCGCAGGAATGTTGGCGATGCCGCTGGCGGCGGCCGGTGTGGGATTCAGCGTTACGCTACTGCTGTTGGTCGGGCTTTGGGCGCTGATGTGCTATACCGCCCTGCTGCTGCTGGAGGTTTATCAGCATGTGCCTGCCGACACGGGTCTGGGTTCGCTTGCTGCCCGCTACCTTGGGCGATACGGTCAGTGGATCGCAGGCGTTAGCATGATGTTCCTGATGTATGCCCTGACCGCCGCCTACATCAGCGGGGCCGGAGAGCTGATTGCCTCCAGCATTAATGACGCGTTCGGTTTCAACATTTCACCCGCAACCGGCGTGATCTTCTTTACCCTTATCGGCGGCGGCGTGGTGTGCGTGGGGACATCGCTGGTCGATCTGTTCAATCGCTTTCTGTTCAGCGCCAAAATTCTCTTTCTGATTGCCATGCTGGTGCTGCTGGCACCGCATATCCACAAGGTTAACCTGCTGACGTTACCTCTTGAAAAAGGGCTGGCCTTGTCCGCCATCCCGGTCATTTTCACCTCGTTCGGCTTCCACGGCAGCGTGCCCAGCATTGTTAGCTATATGCAGGGCGATATCCGTAAGCTGCGCCGCGTGTTTATTATCGGCAGCGCCATACCGCTGATCGCCTACATTTTCTGGCAGCTGGTTACGCTGGGGAGCATCGATTCCTCCACCTTTATGGGCATGATGGCCGAACACGCCGGGCTGAACGGGTTGCTGGTGGCTCTGCGTAACGTCGTGACCTCTTCACACGTCGAGCTGGCGGTGCATCTTTTCGCCGACCTGGCGCTGGCGACCTCATTCCTCGGCGTCGCCCTCGGCCTGTTCGATTATCTGGCGGATCTGTTCCAGCGCCGAAATAGCGTTGCCGGACGTTTGCAGACGGGGGCGATCACCTTCCTGCCACCGCTGGCCTTCGCGCTGTTCTACCCGCGCGGGTTTGTTATGGCGCTGGGGTATGCAGGCGTCGCGTTATCCGTACTGGCCCTGCTGCTGCCGTCGCTACTCGCCTGGAAAAGCCGGGAGCAGCATCCTCAACAGGGCTACCGCGTGGCGGGCGGTAAACCGCTGCTGTGTCTGGTGTTTGCCTGTGGCGTAGCGATTATTCTGGTGCAGTTCCTGATCGTTGCAGGGCTACTCCCGGAAGTTGGATAACGAAAGGGGCTCAATGTGAGCCCCTTTTTTGATTAATGCAGACAGCAGCTTTTAAACTTCTTCCCGCTTCCGCAAGGACAAGGATCGTTACGTCCCACTTTGGTGCCGTTGACGATCGGCTTTTTCGCCTCCGGCTCTTGCGGGTTCGCCATCCAGTAGTTGTACAAGCGCAGCGCCGCAGGCTGAATGCGCTCGATGCTGGCGAAATACGCCTCTTCGGTCAGTTCATCCAGCTTCTCGCTGTTCTCTTCCGTTCCGTGCAGTGCGATAACGTCCAGATCGGCTTTTAGCTCTTCAGGTAACGCCGACCAGTCGGTTAAGGCCACACCGCGCATATAGCCATAACACCACTCTTCAACCACGGTGAAGCTCTGCCCGTCCACGTCGTTAAAGCCAAACATTGGCTCAAACTGATCCGGGTACTCGCTCAGGCGCTCGGCAATGTCGTTCATATGCTTAAAGCAGAGATCGATGAACCGGTTCATTTCGCGATCGTTTTTCCAGCGCGGAATGTACTTCTCGCCGCCCCATACCGCCACCAGCCAGGTGTCGGGTTCAGGTACAACGGGGCCGGAAAGCACGGCGGTAAGCATACCGTCAAGTTCGGACACGTCAATGACCGACGCATCGTCATGGCCGTAAGACATTAAGGTCTCTTCAAGCCATGTCATTTCGCTTTCATTTAATGGGCCTTCAGTCATCGCTGACACTCCTGATCAAAAAAGGAAAAGATCCTGACACATATCGCCGCCCGTGCCTATCTGAAGTTTAGGCCTTTATTGCTGCATAAACGTGCAAATCGTGACGCTTGCACAACTTATGGGCTTTAGTGTTAACGAGATGTGATCTCCGCTGTAATTTCACCTCATCCCGCAAGGCGGGGTAAAACGGCACTCTATACTCAACATGTCACAACCCGGTCAAGGGACTAACCATTCTGGCAACGTTTTTGCTTAATGTTCTGCGTGCTGACTGGCACAACGAAACCTCGCCGTATTACGCGCTGTGTTGCCTGTATTTCGTGCGTTTTGTTCTTGCTTTTGTTTTTGGATTAACGACGTCATCAGGCGTTCGGGTTAATACCTGATGCAAAAACCTCTATGCTAAGGAACATCATAATGTCGCTGAAATTTATCAGAAGTCCCCTTTCTCTCGTGCTGGCCGGCTGTCTGGTGACGGCATTTTCCGCACAGGCCGATGTCGTGATTGGGGTAGCTGGCCCGTTCACCGGGCCAAACGCAACCTATGGCGATCAATACTGGCACGGTGCGACGCAGGCCGCGGAAGATATTAACGCCGCCGGTGGCATCAACGGCGAGAAAATTAAACTGGTTCAGGGCGATGATGCATGCGAGCCAAAACAGGCAGTCGCCGTCGCCAACCGCCTGGTTGACCAGGATAAAGTCAACGCCGTGGTCGGGCACTTCTGCTCCTCGTCAACCATGCCCGCCTCAGAGGTATACAGTGACGCGGGCATCCTCTCTATCACCCCCGGCTCGACCAACCCACTGATTACCGAACGCGGCATGAGCGATATGTTCCGCATGTGCGGGCGCGATGACCAGCAGGGCCAGGTCGCCAGCGATTTCATTATCGACAAGCTGAAAGCGAAACGCGTGGTCATCATCCACGATAAAGATACCTACGGCCAGGGGCTGGCGGATGCGACCAAAGCGGCGCTGGCAAAACGCGGCGTTAAGGACGTGATGTATGAAGGGCTGTCGCGCGGCGAAAAAGACTTTAACGCGCTGGTGACCAAGATCGGTGCGCAAAAACCGGACGTGGTGTTCTTCGGCGGATGCCATCCTGAAGCCGGTCCACTGGTGCGCCAGATGCGTGAGCAAGGCGTACAGGCCAGTTTCTTCTCGGGGGACTGCATCGTCAACGAAGAGATGGTCACGGCGGCCGGAGGAGCGAAGTACACCAACGGCATCTACATGACCTTTGGTAAAGACCCCCGCCTGATCCCGGACGGCAAAGCCGTTATCGACAAATTCCGCGCCGGTAAGTTTGAACCCGAAGGCTATACCCTCTACGCCTATGCCTCTATTCAGGCCATTGCCGCCGCATTCAACGCCACAAAAGGGACCGATTCCGCCAAAGCCAGTGAATGGCTAAAAGCCAACGCCGTGGAGACGGTGATGGGCAAAAAAGCCTGGGATAGCAAAGGCGACCTGAAGGTCTCTGACTATGTGGTTTATCAGTGGGATGACAAAGGAAAATATAAGGAAGTTCAGTAACGGGACGGAGTCACGCTCAACGCCAGCGGGCCTGCCTGCTGGCGCCAACGACACATCAGGCTGCGCCAGCTGCGCTGGCCTATTACACGAGCGCGCAATGATGAGCACATTCTTCCTGCAGCAGTTAATTAACGGATTAACCCTCGGTTCCGTCTACGGACTCATCGCCATCGGCTATACCATGGTTTATGGCATCATCGGCATGATTAATTTCGCGCACGGCGAAGTCTATATGATCTCGGCTTACCTTTGCGCCATCGGCCTCGCGCTGCTGTCGTTCTTCGGTTTGCAGTCGTTCCCTTTGCTGATCCTCGGCACGCTGGTCTTCACCATCGTCGTCACCGGCGTGTACGGCTGGACCATCGAGCGGATAGCCTACAGGCCGCTGCGCAACTCCACGCGCCTCGCGCCGCTGATCTCCGCCATCGGGATGTCCCTTATTCTGCAAAACTACGCCCAGCTCAGTCAGGGGCCACGCCAGCAGGGCGTGCCGACGATGCTGGATGGCGTGCTGCGGTTTCATCTGGGCGATGGCTTTGTTCAGATCACCTACACCAAGGTGTTCATTCTGATCGCGTCGTTCGCGGGCATGCTGCTGCTCACCTGGATAATCAGCAGTACGCGCCTGGGGCGGATGTGCCGGGCGGTACAGCAGGATCGCAAAATGGCCTCCATCCTGGGGATAAACACCGACCGCATTATCTCAATGGTGTTTGTGATTGGCGCGGCGATGGCCGGGCTGGCCGGGGTGTTGATCACCATGAACTACGGCACCTTTGATTTCTACGTCGGCTTTGTGATTGGCATTAAGGCCTTTACGGCGGCGGTGCTCGGCGGCATTGGCTCGTTACCCGGAGCGATGCTGGGCGGGCTGATCCTGGGGGTCGCCGAAGCGCAATTTTCCGGGATGGTGAACTCGGATTATAAAGATGTTTTCTCGTTTGGATTACTGGTGGTGATCCTGATTTTCCGTCCTCAGGGGCTGCTGGGCCGCCCTGTCGTAGCCAAAGTGTAAGAGAGAAAGCGATGACGACACTCACGGTTGCCTCTGACGGTTTTTCCCTTAAACGCTGCGTCCTTGATGCCATCTTCTCTGGCCTGGTGGCGCTTATCATTTTCGGCCCCATCGCGGGCGTTGTGCTGGACGGCTACAGCTTCAACTTCGAATGGCAGCGGCTGGTGTGGATTGTCGCTATCGTGATGCTCGGGCGGTTTGTACTGAGCGTTTTTTTAGGGACATCCCCCGGCAGACGTTTTCAGGCTCGCTTTGAGGCCGACAGCGCGGGGGTGTACGTTCGTCCCCCGGAATACAAAAGCCGGATGCGCTGGATCATTCCCCTGATTATCGCCCTGGCGATCTGCTTTCCCTTTGTCGCGACAAAATACGTGCTGACGGTGGCGATCCTCGGGCTTATCTACGTGCTGCTCGGCCTTGGGCTGAACATCGTGGTCGGGCTGGCCGGGCTGTTAGATCTCGGGTATGTCGCCTTTTATGCCATCGGTGCCTATGGTCTGGCCCTCGGTTATCAGTATCTTGGGCTGGGGTTCTGGACGATGCTGCCTTTGGCCGCCCTGATGGCCGCCGCAGCAGGCACGCTGCTGGGATTCCCGGTGCTGCGCATGCACGGCGACTACCTGGCAATCGTGACGCTCGGATTCGGAGAGATTATTCGCCTGGTTCTTAATAACTGGCTGACGTTCACCGGCGGTCCGAACGGCGTTTCTGCCCCTCCTCCCACCTTTTTCGGCCTTGAGTTTGGGCGGCGGGCGAAAGAAGGCGGCGTGCCGTTCCACGAATTTTTTGGCCTGACCTACAACCCCAACATGAAATTCATCTTTATTTACGCGGTGCTTTTCCTTGTTGTGCTGCTGGTGCTGTATATCAAGCATCGCCTGACGCGAATGCCGATTGGCCGGGCGTGGGAAGCGTTGCGCGAGGATGAGATCGCCTGCCGGTCAATGGGGCTGAATCATGTGCTGGTCAAGCTGTCGGCCTTTACGCTGGGGGCATCGACTGCCGGTATCGCCGGGGTGTTTTTCGCCACCTACCAGGGCTTCGTGAACCCTACCTCTTTCACCTTCTTTGAATCCGCGTTGATCCTCGCCATAGTGGTGCTGGGCGGAATGGGTTCCACGGTGGGCGTGGTGCTGGCGGCCTTTGTTCTCACCGTCACCCCGGAGCTGCTGCGTAGCTTTGCCGAGTACCGCGTGCTGCTGTTTGGCATGCTGATGGTGGTCATGATGATCTGGCGGCCTCGCGGTTTAATCCGCATTAACCGCAGTGGGTATGCGGTACGCAAAGGAGTCGCACCATGAAGGAGACGATACTGAGCGTGGAACACCTGATGATGCATTTTGGCGGGATTAAGGCACTCAACGATGTCAGCCTTTCTATTCAGCGCGGGTCCATCACCGCCCTGATTGGGCCAAACGGGGCGGGAAAAACGACGGTCTTTAACTGCCTGACCGGATTTTATAAGGCATCAGGGGGGAACATTCTGTTCAGCACGCGGCATAAGACCACCAACGTCATTCAGGTGCTCGGCCAGAAATTTCAGCCCGGCGACTGGATAAACCCGGCGCAGCTCGGACAGCGGCTGTTTTATAAGATGTTCGGCGGTACGCATCTGGTCAACCGTGCCGGGCTGGCGCGCACGTTTCAGAACATCCGTCTTTTTCGCGAAATGTCGGTGGTTGAGAACCTCCTTGTTGCCCAGCATATGCGCGTTAACCGCCATCTTCTGGCCGGGATACTGAACACGCCCGCCTACAGACGGGCAGAAAGCGACGCGCTGGACCGGGCCTTTTACTGGCTGGAAGTGGTGGATCTGGTGGATTGTGCCAACCGCCTTGCGGGCGAGATGTCTTACGGCCAGCAGCGCCGCCTCGAAATCGCGCGGGCGATGTGTACCGGCCCGGAAATGATCTGTCTGGACGAACCGGCCGCCGGATTAAACCCGGTTGAAACGCACAAGCTGAGCGATATCATTCGCTTCCTGCGCGACCATCATGACATCACCGTATTGCTGATCGAACATGACATGGGCATGGTGATGGAGATATCCGATGAGATTATTGTGCTCGATCACGGCGACGTGATTGCCCAGGGGAAACCGGAGCACATTCAGCATGATGAAAAGGTCATTGCCGCCTACCTCGGCACCGACGAAAGTGAGGTCAGCCTGTGAGTGAGCCGATGCTGGAGTTTCGCAATGTCGATGTCTATTACGGCGTGATCCAGGCGCTAAAGCAGGTCTCTCTTGAGGTTAATAAGGGCGAGACCGTGGCGCTGATCGGGGCCAACGGCGCGGGGAAATCCACCCTTCTGATGTCCATCTTCGGGCAACCGCGTATTCGTCACGGGCAGATCCTTTTTTGCAATGAGGACATTAGCCACAAATCCACGCACTACGTTGCCTCCGGCGGCATTGCGCAGGCACCTGAGGGACGGCGCATCTTCCCGGATATGACCGTTGAAGAGAACCTGCTCATGGGCACGATCCCTGTCGGCAATCAGTATGCCGCCCAGGATATGCAAAGCATGTTTGAGCTGTTTCCGCGTCTTAAGGAGCGGCGCAACCAGCGGGCGATGACCCTGTCCGGTGGTGAACAGCAGATGTTAGCCATCGCCCGCGCCCTGATGAGCCGCCCCAGACTGTTGCTGCTGGATGAACCAAGCCTGGGGCTGGCCCCCATCGTCGTGAAACAGATTTTCCAGACGCTTCGGGAGCTGGCCCGTAACGGGATGACCATTTTTCTGGTCGAGCAGAACGCCCACCATGCGTTAACCCTTTCGGACCGGGGGTATGTCATGGTGAACGGGCAAATTCGTTTAAGCGGCAGCGGCGCAGAGTTATTGGGGAACCAGGAGGTCAGGAAGGCGTATCTGGGCGGAGCTTAACGCGGTTTGGGTAACGAAAAGCCCCGCACTTGCGGGGCTGATTTAAACGGCTGGCTCCTCTTACAGGCGGCCTTTGAGCCATGCCAGCTGCTGGTTGATCACATTGTCGAAGTGCTTGCCATCATACAAATCGTAATGCTTAGCGCCTTCTTCAACGTAAAAGGTTTTATCATCGGTTTTCACAGAGTCATATAACGCCACGCCCTGCTGCGGTTCATTTACCGTATCGTTGCCGGCTACAACCACCAGCGTTGGGCAGTTAACCTTTTCGGCATTCTGGTATGGTTTATAATTGAGCGTTTCATACACCGTGAGGAACGGGATTTTGATATCCATCGATGGATAGCGCTCTTTATTGGCCTCAAAGAAGGCTTTCGACTCTTCATCGCCCAGCACTTTGGTAATGGCAACGAACATTTCCTTGCCCAGACGCTCGCGTTTTTCCATCATCTTGTCGAGCGTTGCGACAAATCCTTGCTTCTCCTGCTCGTCCATCTTGCCAGTGACGATGGCCTCGCCATCCGCAAAGCCCATCTGACTGATGATGCCTTTGATCCGGGGGCGCTCAACCGCAGCGGCGAAGACATGGCAGGCGCCCAGCGAAGTGCCCCACAGCGCTATGCGGTGCCCGTCGATCTCTGACTGCGCCTCAGCCCAGTCGATAACCGAACAAATGTCTTCGATTTGCAATGCAGGAACCAGCCTTCCGCGTTCCCCTCCGCTTTCACCAAAGCCCCGATAATCGAAGGTGATGGTGGCAAAGCCCGCCTGAGTAAACGCCTCAGCATAGCGTGGCAGTAAAATTTCCTGAATACCGCAAAATCCATGGCAAAGGATCACAACCGGAGCCTTAACAGAATCAGCGGGGCGGCGTAATGTTACAGCGATATCATCTTTTAATTTATGTTTAGTCAATAACATACATACACTTCCCTTACTATCGGAGCAGAAAGCGTATCAGTTTGCCCGAGAGCGTTTTTTGACATTCATCCAAGTTATGATTAATCAAATGTTTATAAATCAACAATATGTATTATGAGATGTTTCAGCGTAAGGGATTTTTGCTGGTGAAAGGAAGTGTTTGTGGAAGGGACAGACGGTGATGGTCTTGATTCACACACTTTAACCCCGAGGGCATTGAATGCTTACCTTCCAGGTGGTTATTATGCCCCACAACCGGAGACCGACATGTTGTATCCTGTTGTTAATGATAAAGGCTTCGTATCTCGTGTCGCAGCAGATAAAATCATCAGGCAAATAAAACGATAAGGCTCGGAAGAAGCGTTAAAACACAGGTTTAGTATGAAAATTTTTATAGTTAATCTTAAGCAGTCAGTGGACAGACGGCAGAAAATGGAAAAGCAGCTGCATGCGCTGGGACTTTCAGCCGAATTTATCGAGGCCGTAGATGGCAGGCTGATGTCTGATGAAGAGAAGACTCGGGTTACGGCAAAGATAAACTATGCCTTTCTTCCAGGAGAGATCGGCTGCGCGCTCAGCCATCAAAAAATATACAAACAAATCGTCGATGAAGAGATCGATCAAGCGCTTATTCTTGAAGATGACGTTCTTATTGACCCCCTCCTCCCGGAAATTATCGAGGGAATAAAATTAAGTACCAGTACGCCTGAAATTCTGTTGCTGAGTAGGGTCAATAAATTCCGTAAGAAGCCCGTTGCCAGCCTTGAAACGGGGCACAACATACACAAAACCGAGCAAGCTACCACTGCTCATGCCTATGTCATTAATGTTAAAGCAGCAATGTCCTTACTGGATAAATTATACCCTGTATGGATGACGTCAGATAAATGGAGTCTGTTTGAAGATTTATCTATGGCAAGAATTTACTCTTTACTCCCTTACCCTGTTCGCCTTTCAGAAGAAGCTGAAACATCGACGATTAATGAGTCTAAAGGTGATTCTGAGTTAAATTTAAAAAAGAAACAGATATGGAATTTACTGATGCGGCAGCGACCATTGCGTGCAAAAATCCGCCACAGATATCGTCGGGCTATTACGCCGCTGCTCCATGAGACTGTCAATCAGGGTAAGGGTTAATCATTTACTCACAAGCCATTCGATCAAGGCTGCATCGAATGGCGCTGTTCGCAAGACTCACTCGTTGTTACCTGTCAGGGGTAATTCAGGCAGAAGACCAGTCTCAAATTTCAGACACAAAAAAACCACCTTTCGGTGGTTTCACGACACTGCTTATTGCTTTGATTATTCTTTGCTTTCCCATGGTAGCCGGAGTGGGACTTGAACCCACACAGCGCGAACGCCGAGGGATTTTAAATCCCTTGTGTCTACCGATTCCACCATCCGGCCAGGGAAGAAAGTGGAGGCGCGTTCCGGAGTCGAACCGGACTAGACGGATTTGCAATCCGCTACATAACCGCTTTGCTAACGCGCCTTAAATCTGTTGTCTTTCGACATACACCCGCAATTGCCGATGCATTTGATTTGGAGCGGGAAACGAGACTCGAACTCGCGACCCCGACCTTGGCAAGGTCGTGCTCTACCAACTGAGCTATTCCCGCATGTCATCAAGTTAACTTCTAACCACTTGATTTCATTATCGTCCGGCTAACTGTGCCGCCGTTCGATGCGTTGCATTCTACTGATATGACGTTATGAGTCAACGTTATTTTTTGCTTCCCAGGATCGTTTGCTGAAATTTACGGCGAAACGATCACTGTTCAAGCAAATCTCCGCGTGCAGCGTTTAAATACTGCAGCATTGACCACAGCGTCAGCACCGCCGCGACCCACAGCAGGCCGATCCCTGCCCATTCAACCCATGCGTTGGGGCGCCATAGCATCCAGACCAGCGACGCCATCTGCGCGGTGGTTTTTACTTTACCGATCCAGGAGACCGCCACGCTGCTGCGTTTACCCAGCTCCGCCATCCACTCGCGCAGGGCTGAAATAATGATTTCGCGACCGATCATCGTTGCGGCAGGCAGCGTAACCCACCAGGTGTGATAGTGCTCAGCCACCAGCACCATCGCGATGGCGACCATCACTTTATCCGCCACGGGATCGAGGAACGCACCAAAGCGCGTGCTCTGGTTCCAGCGGCGGGCAAGATAGCCATCAAACCAGTCCGTTACGGCGGCGATCAGGAAAATCAGCGCACAGGCGAACGGAGCCCAGACGACCGGCAGGTAAAATGCCAGTACAAAGAACGGGATAAGCACGACGCGAAAAAGAGTGAGCAACGTAGGGATATTAAATCGCATAATGACGGTAACTGTCTGTTGTCAGTAAAATTTAGCTCTATGTTGCTACAGAGCCCTCAATGTTTCAACGAGTAGTAGATCTTTTCTGCCAGCCCTTGCGAAATACCCGGCACTTTTGCAATTTCTTCCATGCTGGCATTGAGTAATCCTTGCAATCCGCCCATATACTTCAGCAGCATCTGACGACGCTTTGGCCCAACGCCCTCAATGGTTTCAAGGGTACTGGTGTTTTTAACCTTCGCTCTTTTCTTACGGTGCCCGCTGATCGCGTGATCGTGTGATTCATCGCGGATATGCTGGATCACGTGCAGCGCAGGGGAATCCGGCGGCAGGCTGAAGCCCTCTCCTTCTGGCTCAAAGAACAGCGTCTCCAGCCCGGCTTTGCGGTCCGCCCCTTTCGCCACGCCCAACAGCAGCGGATGGTTTTTGTCCCACTCCACATCGAGCGATTCAAATACCGCCTTCGCCTGACCGAGCTGCCCTTTCCCGCCGTCGATCAGAATAACGTCCGGGATTTTGCTCTCTTCGATGGCTTTGCCGTAGCGCCGACGCAGTACCTGGTTCATCGCCGCATAGTCATCGCCCGGGGTGATCCCGGTAATATTATAGCGGCGATACTCTGCCCGCAGCGGACCATTAGCATCGAATACTACGCAGGAGGCGACCGTCTGTTCACCCATCGTATGACTGATGTCGAAGCACTCCATACGTTTGATTTCCGGCAGCTTCAACTGCGTCGCCAGCGCGGTTAAACGCTGATGAACCGTCGACTGCTGAGAAAGTTTGGTCGTCAGGGCGGTGGCCGCATTGGTTCGGGCGAGCTTCAGATAACGCGCACGGTCGCCGCGCGGCCTGGTCTGAACGTTAACCCGACGTCCGGCGAGACTGGAAAGCGACTCTGAGAGCAGCGTTTTATCGTCCAGGTTAAAGTCGAGCAGGATCTCCGAGGGCAGCGTTCGCATCTGACTTCCCTGCAGGTAGAACTGACCAACAAACGTCTCGACCACTTCCCCCATCTCTGTACCGCCCGGTACCTTCGGGAAATAGCTTCGGCTGCCCAGCACTTTACCCTGACGTATAAAGAGCACGTGCACGCAGGCCAGACCGGCATCATAAGCAACGCCAATCACGTCGAGGTCGTCACCGGTGTTGGAGACAAACTGTTTCTCGGTGACGCGGCGAACGGCCTGAATTTGATCGCGGATGCGCCCCGCCTCTTCAAACTCCAGCGCGCCGCTGGCTTTTTCCATGCGCGCAATAAGCTGCGTCAGAACCTGATCGTCCTTCCCGGCTAAAAACAGACGTACGTATTCAACCTGCTGGGCATACTCTTCTTCACTGACCAGCCCCTCAACGCACGGCCCCAGGCAGCGACCAATCTGGTACTGCAGGCACGGGCGCGAACGGTTACGGTAGACGCTGTTCTCACACTGGCGGATAGGGAAGATTTTTTGCAGCAGTGCCAGCGTTTCGCGCACCGCATAGCCGTTAGGGAATGGCCCAAAATATTCACCCTTCGCATGTTTGGCACCACGGTGCATCGCCAGACGTGGATGAGTGTCTCCGCTCAGGAAGATAAACGGATAGGACTTATCATCGCGCAGCAGGACGTTATAGCGCGGCTGATAAAGCTTAATGTAGTTGTGTTCAAGCAGCAGCGCTTCGGTCTCCGTATGGGTCACGGTGACATCAATATTGTGTATTAATGCGACCAGCGCTTCGGTCTTACGGGAGGCAAGATTGCTTCGAAAGTAGCTGGAAAGGCGTTTTTTGAGGTCTTTTGCCTTACCCACATAGATAACCGTGCCGCCAGCGTCATACATACGATAGACGCCAGGCTGGCTCGTAACGGTTTTTAGAAATGATTTTGAATCGAACGCTTCATTCACTGACTTACTAACGACTCCGCATTGCACAGACCATGACGAATGGCCAGGTGAGTCAATTCGACATCACCATGAATGTTCAGTTTACTGAACATTCGATAGCGGTAGCTGTTGACCGTTTTCGGGCTGAGATTCAGTTGCTCGGAAATCTCATTCACCTTCTGACCTTTAGTGATCATTAGCATAATCTGCAATTCGCGCTCAGACAAACAGGCAAAGGGCGATGCTGTTTTTTCCGGTTCAATCTGACTCAACGCCATTTGTTGTGCAATGTCCGACGCGATGTAACGCTGCCCGGCATAAACAGAACGGATAGCATTGACCACTTCCTGAGGTGCGGCGCCTTTACTCAGGTATCCGGCAGCTCCCGCCTGCATCACTTTGGCAGGAAGCGGATTTTCCGTATGCACGGTCAGCATGATGACTTTGGTATCAACAAAGGTGCGGGCAATTTTGCGCGTGGCCTCAAGCCCACCGATACCGGGCATGTTCATATCCATCAGCACAACGTCTGCCGAGTTAGCGCGGCACCATTTTACCGCGTCTTCGCCACAGCAGGCCTCACCGGCCACTTTGATGCCTTTTATATCTTCAAGAATGCGTCGTATCCCTGCGCGCACCAGTTCGTGGTCATCAACAAGAAGGACGTTGATCAAAGGAAATGTCTCCAGAATAGGGATAACGCTACTGACTGCTTATTGCCTTTATATTAACGGTTTTCCTCGCAAGATTAAATCGTTAAAAAAGCGGCTATTCGATTACGCTCTCGTTTTTGGAAATTAGCTTGTACAGCACGTGGAAAGCGAACCCGCATGGAATGGGCTTTTAAGACTATTTTTAAGCATCTGTATTCAAAAGGTTACAAAAAATTCGTTAATAACTTTCGCCCAAAAACAGTTCTTAACTTTTTGTAACAACAATTAACGACAGTCGAACCGGCGCTAAACAATTAATTGTCTTACGCGGATGGCCAGATTACTGCGACGTTCTGTTTACGCAAATAAACAAAATGCGGAAAAGTACAAAAAACAACCACTGCTTTTTTTGTCTCAGCTTGTGATATACTCCGGCGCCATAACTTTCATCGTCGCGCTCGCGCGCTGTTTTATATTGAGGAAAATAAATGAGCACACCTGAATTTGCCACTGCGGAGAATAACCAGGAACTGGCACAGGAAGTAAACTGTCTGAAATCGCTGCTGACGCTTATGCTACAGGCCATGGGTCAGGCGGACGCGGGACGTGTGATCATTAAAATGGAAAAACAGATCGCGCAGATGGAAGATCAGGCAGAGTCAGAGGTGTTTGCCAATACGGTTAAGCAGATCAAACAGGCTTACCGTCAGTAATAAAAAACGGCTGGATGCAAAGCATTCAGCCGTTGTCTTGTCTGCCACGCAGAACGTTTTTTCAGTCAGATCAGTCCTGTCGCCGCCGCGTAGCAAGCAATCTGCGTTTTGTTCGGCGCGTTGAATTTCTTCTGCATATTCTTTTGATGGAAATTAACCGTGTTCTCCGAAATCGAGAGAATGATGGCTATTTCCGCCGAGGTTTTCCCTTCCGCTGTCCACTTCAGGATTTCACGCTCGCGCTTGCTGAATTTCATTTCGGGCGGCATGACCGTCTCATGTTCGAACCTCAGCAACGACGTCAGCGCCATTTGCACCAGCATTTGCAGTCGCAGTTCGATCTCTTCATGGTGGATCGCATTTTCGCGCAGGCTGGTTCGGGAGACCGAAAGGAACCCGAGCGCATGATTCGGCAGCATCAGACATTGCGTTATGCCTTTGCGAATGCCGTGGTCCTGCGCCCCGCCCCATAATTCCTGGGCATCCGCGAATAATTCATCGGTCCAGGGTAAATGGCCCTGGATAAAGTTCTCCGGTTTAAGCACCGGATCGACCGCGAAATAATTCTCAGACTTATATTGCGCCATCCACCGATCGGGATAACTGGAATGTACAGAAATCTTCGGGCGCGTAAACGGCACCGGATGTCGAACGCAGAGTGAGAAGTAATCAAATTCGAGCGCCTGTGTTTGCTGCTGAAGTTCTTGATAAACCTCATCAGCACAGGTCAACTCCTGAAAGCGAAGGAAGCATTTCCGTCGCCACGTGAAAAAGTCTGAATCCCTCATACTTACTTAATGAAGCCCCTGATAAAGATAATCATTCTTATGGTGAATATAAACTACCACATAAATCTTATTTATAACTGCAAAATATCGGCAAATTCGCAATTACCTTGAGCTTTAATACGGTTTAACCGAACTGAATGGTATAAAAAAGTTTGCCGGGAGAGGTCAGTGGAGAATAATTTGCTCCAGCGGAAAATTCTGGAGCAAATTAGTGCAATATGCTACTGCATGAGGAACTTTTCCAGGAACTGCCGGGTTCGCGGCTGCTGAGGGTCAGCAAATAAGCGCTTAGCTGGCCCCTGCTCAACGATGCGGCCCTGATCCATAAAGATGGCCCGGTCGGCTACGTCACGGGCAAAGCTCATTTCATGCGTAACGATCACCATTGTGCGCTTCTCTTGCGCCAGCTGACGGATAGTATTCAACACTTCACCCACCAGCTCCGGGTCAAGCGCGGAAGTAGGTTCGTCAAATAATATTACCTCAGGGCGCATCGCCAGCGCACGGGCAATGGCCACGCGCTGCTGTTGTCCGCCGGACAAACGTCGCGGGTAGCTGGTCTCTTTTCCTGCCAGCCCCACTTTTGCCAGCAGCTCACGCGCGCGGGCTGTGGCTTCTTCCTTCGGCTCGCCCTTCACAATGACCGGGCCTTCAATGATGTTCTCCAGCACCGTGCGGTGCGGGAAAAGATTGAAGCTTTGAAACACAAAACCCACATGCTGTCGCAAACGGCGGATCAGCCCTTTCTGCTGCGCGAAAGATTTCCCGGTATCGATGGTGATATCACCCACGCGGATCGTCCCCCCTTCCGGCTGCTCGAGTAAATTAATACTGCGCAACAGCGTGGTTTTCCCCGAACCGCTGGGGCCGACGATCGCCACCACTTCACCCTCCTCCACTTCCAGGTCGATGCCATGAAGCACCGTCTGACCGTGGAATTTTTTCACCAGGTTTTTAACGTCGATAGCACTCATTTTGGATCTCGCTCCTGGCGGTTAAGCTGGTTTTCAAAGTAGTTCTGCAGCGCGGAGAGCACGGTCGCCATCACCCAGTAAATCAGCGAGGCCGCAAGATACATGGTGAAGACCTCCAGCGTGCGCGACGTGATGAGCTGCGCCTGACGAAACAGTTCCGGCACCTGGATCGTCGCGGCAAGCGAAGTATCTTTCACCAGGCTGATAAAACTGTTGCTGAGCGGAGGCAAGGCCACCCGCGCCGCCTGCGGCAGGATCGCCCTTCGCAGCGTCTGCCAGGGCGTCATCCCGATACTGGCAGCGGCTTCCCACTGCCCTTTATCGATGGACGAGATGGCCGCCCGCAGGGTTTCGGAGGTGTATGCCGCGGTGTTAAGCGACAGGCCAATCATCGCTGCGGGGATTGGATCAAGCTCGATGCCGAACTGGGGCAAACCGTAGTAAATCATAAACAGCTGCGCGATAAGCGGCGTACCGCGAAACACGGAGATGTAGAACCGTGCCAGCCAGCGAATCGGCAGGACATGAGACATACGCATCAATGCCAGCACAAACCCGAGCACCAGGCCGAAGAACATCCCGCCGATGCTGAGCTTGAGGGTAAACACCGCCCCCTTCAGCAGAAAGGGCAGTGAATCAATAACCAGTTGAATACTTTCTTGCATTATTATTTTTCGACCTGATTTTTAAACATGCGGATGATAGGCAAACAGCGCGGGCGCTCCGCCCGTGTGTACGAATAAAATCGGGCCTTCATCCTTAAAGCGCTTGCGGGTAATGCCGTCAATCAGGCCTGCCATTGCCTTGCCCGTGTAGACCGGGTCAAGCAGGATACCTTCCAGACGCGCCAGCAGTTTGACCGCTTCCATACCCTCTTCGTTTGGCGTGCCATAGCCCGGTGCAAAATAGTCATCCCACAGCAGGATCTCGGCTTTTGCCTTCAGCTCTAGCTGCTCAGCCACCGCCTGCTGTAATGTGACGACCTTCGGTTTTTGCTCGGCCACGCTACGGGACACCGTCACGCCAATCAGTTCAACGTCCGGCATCAGCTGTTCAAGCCCGACCGCCAGCCCGGCATGCGTGCCCGCGCTGCCGGAGGCAACCACCACCGAGGATAAGCTCACTGCGCCCTCACACTGCTGCGCGATTTCCAGCGCGCTCTCCACATAACCCAGCGCCCCCAGCGCATTCGAACCGCCGACCGGGATCACATAGGGCCGAAACCCCTGAGCTTCCAGCCGCGTGGCCAGCTCCTCGAGCTGCGCATTCGGATCGTTCAACGCATCGACCATTTCCACCTGCACGTTGAACAGATCCAGCAGCAGCCGGTTGCCGTTGGTCAGGTAGTTTTCCGCCTGCGTTCCGATAGGGTTTTCCAGCAGTGCCACGCAGTGCAGCCCCAGCTTCGCCGCCACTGCGGCCGTCTGGCGAACGTGGTTCGACTGAATGGCCCCGGCGGTGATCAGCGTATCCGCCCCTTCGCGCAGGGCATCGGCGACGAGGAATTCCAGCTTGCGCAGCTTGTTGCCGCCCATCGCCATTGGCGTCACGTCATCCCGTTTGATGAAAATATCGCGTCCTAAATAGTCAGAAAAACGCGGCAGGTACTCCAGCGGCGTGGGTGCCCCAATAAATTCCAGGCGGGGGAAGCGCGTTACATTCTGCAGTGACATGGGTTCTCCGTTAACGCATACAAGATTTGATATTTTTATTATGCACGTAGTCACGTCATAAATAAAAAAGGCGCTTTTAAAAGCGCCTTTTTTTGTCACACAAAGCTTATTTGGTCACGTCGGCGCCGAACCACTTCTCAGACAGCGCCTTCAGGCTGCCGTCTTTTTGCATCTCTGCAATCGCGCCATCGATGGCTTTCAGCAGATCGTCGTTACCTTTACGCACCGCCACACCAGACTCCTGGCGAGAGAACGCATCACCCGCAACGGCCAGGGTATTGTTGGTTTTCTTCACCAGGTCCAGCGCGGCCAGACGGTCAACCAGAATGGCATCGATACGGCCTATGCGGAGATCCTGATATTTCGTCGGATCGTCATCATAGGTACGGATATCCACGCCCTGAACATTCTGACGCAGCCACTCTTCGTAGTTGGTCCCCAGACCGACGCCGACTTTTTTCCCTTTCAGGTCAGCCGCGGACTTGATGGTCCCTTCGTTACCTTTCTTCACCAGCGCCTGGATACCCGACACGGTGTACGGCGTGGAGAAATCATATTTCTTCTTACGCTCATCAGAAATGGTCACCTGATTGATCACCACATCGATGCGTTTAGAGTCCAGCGAGGCCAGCATCCCGTCCCATTTGGTTGGCTTGAGAGAGGCTTTGACGCCCAGGTGCTTCGCCAGCTCTTCGGCAAACTCGACTTCAAAACCGGTCAGTTTACCGTCGTCACCCTGGAAGCTGAACGGAGGATAGGTCCCTTCCAGCCCAACCAGCAGCGTGCCGCGCTCTTTGACTTTATTCAGCAGATTTTCCGCCGCGAACGTTTTCACGCTCATCCCTGCGACCAGCGCAACGGCCATCACACCCATCAGCGCCTGACGACCCAGAAGTGCTAATTTCATATATACCCCGATACAGTGGAATTTTTGAGTAGTGTAGAGAAATCGCCTACAAGGTCAAAGGCGACTGCGCTACATCTTATTCATTTTTAATATATATCAGAAGTTGTCTCGGCGTGGACTTTCTGCTGTAACGCCACCGGCATTTGTACCTTATATTGCGCGTACTTGCGCAGCGCAATGCGGTAGTTGTTGGTGCTGGTGGCAGGCAACCATGGCTCCAGATTCTCATCCAGATAACCGGTCTTCAGCAGATCAGGGGAAAGGTTCTGCAGAGTGAGATGCTGACCAAGACGGCGCAGGCGCACCACATATTCACGCACGGTGCCGTGGCTCATCTCGGTCTGCTCAAACAGGAACTGTTTGAAGCCGATGATATCAAAGAAGTCGCTTTGCTCTTTGCAATGGAGATCGCCACAGAAACGGCAAAGCGCTACCCACTCTTTTTGCTCTTCGCGCCAGGCGGCTTCATCCAGTAAGGTATCGAGGCGAGAGATCGCAATTTTATTCACGATTTCACCGCGACGTACCAGCGTGATACGGTCGAGTAGCTTGTTACAGTGGGCGCAATGCGTCTGGCTGTGTTTAAAGTCTTTCAGGTAGCGGCTTAGAGGCCGTCTTTTAGCGTGCTGCACCGTCATGATAACTCCTGGTTGTCAATACGTTGTGCGGCATTTTCAGGTGAATGAATCACCTACAACTTACCCAGTTTTGTCCGTAAGCGTTTTATGGCCTGGCTGTGCAGCTGGCTAACCCGCGACTCCCCTACTTCCAGCACCGCGCCAATCTCCTTGAGATTAAGCTCTTCCTGGTAATAAAGGGTCAACACCAGCTGTTCACGTTCTGGTAACGCTTCAATCGCTTCCATCACGCGCTGGCGTAAGTTACCTTCCATTAAATGGTGTAACGGGTTTTCTTGCTGATGCTCATCCGTCACCAGCTCGATACTGTCGCCATGCTCTTCGCGCCACTCATCATAAGAGAAGAGTTGGCTATTATTGGTATCGAGCAACATCTGACGATAGTCTTCAACAGCAATCCCCAGACGCTCCGCCACTTCCGTTTCCGTCGCGTTGCGCCCCAGTTCCTGTTCCAGCTGTCCCATTGCATGAGCCACTTCGCGCGCGTTGCGGCGAACGCTGCGCGGCACCCAATCGCGGCTGCGCAACTCGTCCAGCATCGCACCACGAATACGCTGAACTGCGTAAGTCGTAAATGCCGTTCCTTGCAGAGCGTCGTATCGGTCAACTGCATTCAATAACCCGATACCGCCCGCCTGTAGCAGATCGTCCAGTTCCACGCT
>Ga0209795_10000193_pt1 | contig 54306 bp, 60 predicted proteins | sample AgamicOrMarz_FD_187166 | JGI IMG/M metagenome (GOLD analysis project Ga0209795, IMG submission 187166) | Agave microbial communities from Guanajuato, Mexico - Or.Ma.rz (SPAdes) (version 2) | ecosystem: Host-associated > Plants > Phyllosphere > Phylloplane/Leaf | place: Guanajuato, Mexico...
ACGGGGATGTGACCGCCGTTAACGATCTCAATTTCAACCTGCGCGCAGGCGAAACGCTGGGGATCGTAGGGGAATCTGGCTCCGGGAAATCGCAAACGGCGTTCGCGCTGATGGGGCTGCTGGCGTCGAACGGTGTTATCGGGGGGTCTGCGAAATTTAACGGTCGTGAGATCCTCAACCTGCCCGAGAACGAGCTGAACAAGCTGCGCGCCGAGCAAATTTCGATGATCTTCCAGGATCCGATGACGTCGCTGAACCCGTACATGCGCGTGGGCGAACAGCTGATGGAAGTGCTTATGCTGCATAAAGGATTGGGCAAAGCAGAAGCCTTCGAAGAGTCCGTTAAAATGCTGGATGCGGTAAAAATGCCGGAAGCGCGTAAGCGCATGCGCATGTATCCGCACGAGTTCTCCGGCGGTATGCGCCAGCGCGTCATGATTGCGATGGCGCTGCTCTGCAGGCCAAAGCTGCTGATTGCTGATGAACCGACGACCGCGCTGGACGTGACGGTGCAGGCGCAGATCATGACGCTGTTGAATGAGCTTAAGCGTGAATTCAACACGGCGATTATCATGATCACCCACGACCTGGGCGTTGTTGCAGGCATCTGTGACAAAGTGCTGGTGATGTATGCCGGACGTACTATGGAATATGGTCAGGCGCGCGATGTGTTCTATCAGCCTGCCCATCCGTATTCCATTGGACTGCTGAACGCCGTACCGCGTCTGGATGCCGAAGGGGAGTCTCTTCTGACGATCCCGGGTAACCCACCGAACCTGCTGCGTTTGCCAAAAGGTTGTCCGTTCCAGCCGCGCTGTCCACATGCGATGGAAATCTGCAACAGCGCTCCGCCGCTGGAGGCGTTTGCACCAGGCCGCCTGCGCGCCTGCTTTAAGCCGTATGAGGAGCTGGTATGAACGCACTCGATCAAAAAAGAAATGTGCTGCTTGAAATCGCCGATCTGAAAGTACATTTCGACATTAAAGACGGCAAACAGTGGTTCTGGCAGCCGCCTAAAACCCTTAAAGCGGTCGATGGCGTCACGCTTCGCCTGTACGAAGGTGAAACTCTGGGCGTGGTCGGTGAGTCTGGCTGCGGTAAGTCGACGTTTGCCCGTGCGATTATCGGGCTGGTGAAAGCGACCGACGGTAAAGTGGCCTGGCTCGGCAAAGACCTGCTGGGTATGAAGCAGGACGAATGGCGAGCAGTGCGCAGCGATATTCAGATGATTTTCCAGGATCCGCTGGCGTCCCTGAACCCGCGTATGACCATCGGCGAGATTATTGCCGAGCCGCTGCGCACCTATCATCCTAAAATGGCGCGTCAGGAAGTGCGGGATCGCGTAAAGGCAATGATGATGAAAGTGGGGCTTTTACCCAACCTCATCAACCGCTACCCTCACGAGTTCTCCGGCGGGCAGTGCCAGCGTATCGGTATTGCGCGCGCGCTGATCCTGGAGCCGAAGCTGATCATCTGCGATGAACCGGTTTCCGCGCTGGATGTGTCAATTCAGGCGCAGGTGGTCAACCTGCTGCAAAAACTGCAGCGTGAAATGGGGCTGTCGTTAATCTTCATCGCGCACGACCTGGCGGTGGTGAAGCACATTTCTGACCGCGTACTGGTGATGTATCTGGGCCATGCGGTAGAGCTGGGCACCTACGATGAGGTGTACCACAATCCGCTTCATCCTTACACCAAAGCGCTGATGTCTGCGGTTCCGGTCCCGGACCCGGATCTGGAAAAGAATAAAACCATCCAGCTTCTGGAAGGTGAATTACCTTCACCGATAAATCCGCCTTCGGGCTGCGTCTTCCGTACGCGATGCCCGATGGCCGGGCCAGAATGTGCGCAAACGCGACCGGTTCTGGAAGGCAGTTTCCGCCATGCGGTTTCCTGCCTGAAAGTAGACCCGTTATAATCGCAAGGGCTGACATGATGTCAGCCCTAATTTTTTGCGAGGTTAAGGTGTCGCGATTGTTTACGTCGGCTCGTCAGCGGCTTTATCACATTTTATTCGATCCAAAAACGGTCTCCGGACGTCGCTTCGAAGGGGTTTGCGGGTTATTCGCGCTGCTCAGCGTGATTATCATCTTCGTCGAGTCGGGGGCCGGGACGCAGTACCATCTGACGTTTGATGAATGGCACGTCTTTGTCTGGCTGGAGCTGATCGTCACCCTGGTGTTTACTCTTGAATATGTGCTGAGGGTTGTCAGCTGGCCGAATCCGGCAAAATATGTCTTCAGCTTCTGGGGGCTAATTGATTTAGCCACTATCCTGCCGCTTTACGTCATGTGGCTGTGGCCGGAAATCAGCCTCAGTTATGTCTTTGCCTGGCGAGCCATGCGCGTTATTCGCGTGCTGCGTATTCTCAAACTGCTGCGATTCATGCCCTCGCTGCGGGTGTTCTGGAGCGCCATAGTCAGCGCCCGTCACCAGCTGATCCTTTTCTACTCGTTCATCGCCATTGTGATGGTGGTTTTCGGCGCGCTGATGTACCTGATAGAGGGGCCGAAATACGGTTTCTCAACGCTGAATGCGTCCGTTTACTGGGCCATCGTGACGGTCACGACAGTAGGCTACGGCGATATCACGCCGCATACGCCGCTTGGACGCATTGTGGCATCGGTATTGATTCTCATTGGTTATTCGGTGATTGCTATCCCGACAGGGTTAATTACTACCCATATGAGCAGTGCCTTTCAGAGCCGAAAGCAGCAGCGTAAATGCCCGAACTGTCGCCAGGGGGAACATGAGCATAGCGCGCGGTTTTGTAACCGCTGTGGAAGTGAATTACCGGATTAAATAAAAAAGGCTGCAAATGCAGCCTTTTTTATTATTCGCGCCAGAGTATGTGGCACAGCTTGTGGTCTTTTTCACGACAGAGCAGGACGCGCGCGAATATATCGTTAATTTCGCCGCCGTCTTCATCCGCCAGGCCGATGACCACCTCAGCAAAGAAGTCAGGGTTGAGGTCGAAATCGACGTGTTCAGCCCAGTCTTCAGCTGGATCAAACAGCTCTGCGCCGCCGCGCTCTTCAAACTGAAGGTTGAAGAGAATGACGTCTGCGGGATCGAGGTTATCAACCGCCAGTTCGAGAAAAATGTCATAGGCCTGCTCGAGCGTTTCGTCTTCGGTCAGGCGATTGTTCAGATCCATTTCCATGATGACTACCTGTTTAACATCGTTGGGCACGTTTTACAGCAACGGGCTGAAGAAGTAAAACAGTCGTTCGGCAATTCTCTGCCACAGCGGACGTTTCACCCACAGTCTTGCATCCAGCAGACGGGAGCGGGAGATATAGTCGTCCTGAACCGCCGCCAGATCGCCGCCGAAGCCGGCATCGTCGATCACCAGGGTGATTTCAAAGTTCAGCCACAGGCTGCGCATATCCAGATTAACGGTACCCACCAGGCTCAGTTCACCGTCGACCAGCACGCTTTTAGTGTGCAGCAGGCCGCCTTCAAACTGGTAGATTTTCACCCCGGCAGCAAGAAGCTCGCTGAAGAACGCCCGGCTAGCCCATCCCACCAGCAGCGAATCGTTTTTGCGCGGCATTATGATGCTCACATCGACCCCGCGCTGCGCGGCGGTACAGATGGCGTGCAGCAGATCGTCGCTGGGCACGAAGTAGGGCGTTGTCATGATCAGGTACTCACGCGCGGAGTAGGCCGCGGTAAGCAATGCCTGATGGATCAGGTCCTCGGGGAATCCCGGCCCGGAAGCGATAGTGTGAATGGTATGCCCGCTGGCCTCTTCGAACGGCATGATATTGCCGTCGGGCGGCGGCGGCAGAATGCGTTTACCGGTTTCGATTTCCCAGTCGCAGGAATAAACGATCCCCATTGATGTGGCGACCGGGCCCTCCATGCGCGCCATGAGGTCGATCCACTGTCCGACGCCGGAGTCCTGCTTGAAAAAGCGAGGGTCAACCATGTTCATGCTGCCGGTGTAGGCAATATAGTTATCGATCAGGATCATCTTGCGGTGCTGGCGCAGGTCCATACGGCGCAGGAATACGCGCAGCAGGTTCACCTTTAGCGCCTCGACCACTTCAATCCCGGCATTACGCATCATGCCTGCCCACGGGCTGCGGAAAAACGCAACGCTGCCCGCGGAATCCAGCATCAGGCGGCAATGGATGCCCCGTCGCGCGGCGGCCATCAGCGATTCTGCTACCTGATCTGCCATGCCGCCCGGCTGCCAGATATAAAACACCATCTCGATGTTATGGCGAGCAAGCTGAATATCTCGGATCAGCGCCTGCATAACGTCATCAGAAGAGGTCATTAACTGCAGCTGGTTGCCTTTAACGCCCGCAATGCCCTGGCGACGTTCGCAGAGTTTAAATAGCGATGAGGCAACGCTGCTGTTCTCTTCAGCAAAGATGTGCTTGCAGGCTTTGAGATCGTTAAGCCATTTTGCCGTCGAAGGCCACATGGCGCGGGCACGTTCGGCGCGGCGTTTACCCAGGTGGAGCTCGCCAAACGAGAGATAGGCAATGATGCCCACCAGCGGCAGAATGTAGATAATCAGAAGCCAGGCCATGGCAGAAGGGACGGCCCGGCGCTTCATCAGGATGCGTAACGTCACCCCCGCGATTATTAGCCAGTATCCCAAAATGACCAGCCAACTCACCACGGTGTAGAAGGTTGTCATAGGTAAAAAATCCTTTTGAAAGCGTATTGTTATGAGTGTACGCATCAGGATTCATCTGGCAAATAAAAACGGCAGATAAAACGCTGGTTTGCTGCAGGGTTGGGTTTATAATGACGTTTCTGTTAGAGGAAGAGTTGTAGACATGAAGCGCAGTAGAACAGAAGTAGGGCGCTGGCGCATGTTGCGACAGGTGGGCCGTCGTAAGGCTCGTTGGCTGGAAGCACAATCCCGCCGCAATATGCGTATACACGCCATCAGAAAATGTGGGCTAAGCAGACACCGTAACGCGTTGCTGTTTGCAGTTCAGGATATCTGAGAACCAAGAGGGCACCGTCAAGGTGCCCACTGTTTATACAGGGACTATCAATTTTCGCACTCTTTTCCCGCCTCGTTCCACGCTATAATGTGCTCGCCTTACACCATGAAATTATAAGATGAATCCATATCTCTGGGTATTTATTGTGCTTTTAGCGCTGGACGCGCTCAGGGAAAATTTAGGGCTGTCGTCACTTCTCTCTCTGGCTGAGTGTGTTTTTGCCTGGGTGATACAGTCGCTTAACTAAAAGGAACAAGGGATGAAGGGAAAAGCGATCGCTGTAATCCTTGGGATTGCGGTATTAAGCGGCTGTGCCGGTACAAAGACTTCACCAGAAAGGCACGCGTATTATTTTGTCTCACATAAGACCAGCTTCACTGGCGGTAATTTTACCTCTAGCGTACCTGAAAATTACCGGTTAAACGTTCCGCAGTTCCGCGAGCTTCATGCACGAGGAAAAGCTGACCGTGCTGAAGGACGCACGCTGGCGGAAGCTAACGAATACGCACAAAGCATTCGTGACCAGCTGAAGGAAAATGCGAAATCTCAGCAGTCCTTCTCAGGCAATGCGAATGATAAATGGTCTTCGGATATGGATATGAAGGATGCCGTTCTCTTTGGGAACGAACTAGCCGCGACTTATCTTGACGGCTATAACGGCGTACAATAGCGCGACTGATTTTGGGGATACCGTTTTGCAGCGGTATTCTCGTTGTTTTTAGCAAAAGGAGGGAGAAGTGTTTACGGAGTTTGGAGTACTGAATTTCTGGACCTATGTCGTCGGCGCGTTTTTTATCGTGCTGGTTCCCGGTCCGAATACCCTGTTTGTGCTGAAAACAGGTATTGGTCATGGGGTTAAAAAAGGTTACCTCGCGGCTACCGGTGTGTTCATCGGCGATGCCGTTCTGATGTTTCTGGCCTGGGCTGGCGTCGCCGCACTGATCCAGACCACACCCGTTCTGTTCAATATTGTTCGCTACCTTGGCGCGTTCTATCTTCTGTGGCTCGGCGGGAAAATGCTGTGGTCGGTAATTACCCGTAAGAGCAACGCGCACGAGGGCGGTACCGAACCGGCAAGCATGATCATGAAGCGCTCGCTGGTGTTGAGCCTGACGAACCCAAAGGCGATTCTCTTTTACGTCTCGTTCTTCGTGCAGTTTATTGATGTACGCGCGGAAAATACCGGCACCTCATTCCTGATCCTTGCCACCACGCTGGAATTGATTAGCTTTATGTATATGAGCTTCCTGATCTTCTCCGGGGCATTTGTCACTCGTTACCTTAAAACGAAGAAGAAACTGGCAAAGCTGGGGAACGGGCTGATTGGGCTGCTGTTCGTGGGCTTTGCGGCGAGGCTGGCGTCGCTGCATTGACTGTGTGAAAGGCTCCTGAGGGAGCCTTTTTAATGTCTGGCGTAACTGGAAAGCCGCGCCAAACAAGGCTTCACGTTTTACTACTAGCAGTCAAAAGCCTTAAAAAGCGGCTAGGGTGTGGACACATTGTGGACACTCTGACCACCATTAGCACCCTTCAACGGATTAAGCGAAATCGCGTCCTGCAGGTACTGAGGAGCGAAGTGCGCATAGACCATTGTCTGCGCAATTTTCGTATGACCTAAGATCCTCTGCAGTGTAATGATGTTGCCTCCGTTAATCATAAAGTGCGTGGCGAAAGAGTGTCGTAGCGCATGTGTTGCTTGTCCCGCCGGTAAATCGGGCTTAACCTCTTTGAGGGTTCGCCTGAAGTCAGCATAACTGGCCTCAGGAAACAGAAAGCCTCGTGTTTTGCCGACTACGTAAGCCGCAACATCATCAGAGATCGGGACCGTGCGCGGTGTGTTGGTTTTCGTCTTAACGAAAGACACCCGGTTATGAATCACGTTCTCCGCCTTTAACCGTGCCGCTTCTCCCCATCTTGCCCCGGTACTCAAACACAAAACCGCAATTTTACGATTATCACCTGAGAGCGCTGCTAGTAAGGCGTCAATTTCTTCAAGAGTGAGATAGCCCGTTTCGGCTGTCTGCTCTTTCAGTTTTTTGAATCCCCTAAACGGATGCTCGCCGTTATACATTTCTGACTCAATCAGGGTAGTAAACATCCCACCTAATGTAATCAGGTCGCGGTTGATGGTAGTTGGCTTAATACCTTCAGCCCGGCGTTGAGCACAATATTGCGTTATCAGGCTCTTGGTGATCTGGAAAGCGCATGGGTTACCGGTCATCGTTTCGAAACGCTCAATTTTCCTGAGATACGATTGACCGTGTTCCTCGTGTTTACCTTTCAGCTTCCACCATAACTCTTTCAGTTCTGACAGTTGGCGTTTGTCCGTGGGTTTTGAAAGCCATTCCTTTGAGTGATGGTTATATTGAGTATGCTTTTCAAAAGCCATCGCCTCGCTTTTCTTGTCGAACTTCCGACGGATGCGTTTTCCGTTACGCCCAGCCGGTCTAATGTCCACTTCATATCGACCATCATCGAGCTTTTTAACAGACATAAAGCCTCCCGATGATGTTACTGCGTACTTCAATTTCCTGATTTAGATAGCAAAAACTCACTGTGCATTTATTGCACAAAAAAGCGCCGTAAATGGTTAGCCAGTTTTCTGGTCTGAGTGGGGTGACGTTGTTGTCTGCTGCCCAAAGTGCGCGAGAGCCGGTGCAATCTGCCCAGCTTCAGGTGCTATTTGGTCAGTCATAAACCATAAGGTGTACTTGGTGAAACGAGGATGTTGAAGGATTCTCATTATGGGCTCGACACCCGGTTTTTTATCCCCAGCTTCGTATCCACAAAATGAACCATATGCTATTCCGGTTAACTCACTGATTTCCTTTCTATTTAATCGTTCTGACTCCCTGATGAGTTTGATTTTTTCATTTATCGGGGTTGACATAAATCCTCCATACGATGATTATTCCCTTATAAGGAAATAAATTCCTTTTTAGGGGTTTTGGCTATAGGCAATTAAAGCCCTTTATGAGCAATTAAATGCACTAAAGGAGAATCGTAACAGATGAACAACCAGCTTGTAAGTAGCACGGATGCGGTCCCGTATCAGGAGTTTGCCCGTCTTATTGGTAAAACACCCGCAGCCGTTAAAGGCATGATTGAGAAGGGCAAGCTGCCTGTAGTCGAGATGACTGATCCGCAGTCAACGAGTGGGCGCGCAGGGGAATATTGGGTCTACCTGCCAGCATGGAACAAAGGAATGAAGATGGCTTATGACAGCCGTCCTAAAGAGATTCGCGATGGTTGGCTGATGTGGCTCGGCTTAGGGCAACCTTCACGGTAATTAGATTCACCTATTTCATTCAAATTCAATCGAGAAATTGCATGTCAAAACCAATAAAACATGGCTGCATTCGTCATATCACTAATGGTATGCGGGTGCTGATCGACTTAAAAAGCGTGGCCGCTATCCGTGAGCGCACTGAAACAGCCGATAAAGTTGAGGTGCATCTTACGTCGGGAGAAGTTTTTGAACTTGATGTTGCCTATGAGGAGATTGCAGGTCTGTATCTAGAATTTTTAGCAAAAGAACGTGGGGTTATGGCAAACCCCACCAGTATTTGAGCTTAGTTGATATCTAAAAAGCTTTTATGCGTGACAGGCATTTTAGATTGAACTGCCTCTCTCAACTGGATTGACAGTTTGTTGATTTCCTCAGCCTTCTCACGATTAGAGATCGCATCAGAGGAAGAATTAACCAATGCAATGGCTGATTTTAGAGTGGCAATTAATTCATCATTTTGTTGATTAGTCATGAAATACCTCATGTGATTGGCTTGTTTTTGGCGATTCGATCCTATCACAAGGCCATGTGTCGGGCATGGTTAAAACCCGACTCCTTAAGGAGAATTTATGAAAGAGCCTCGCTGTATTGCACAGTTGCTTCGAAGAGAAAGCCCTAATCCGATCAACTTCACCATCACTCACGGTCGCGGCCGCAAGGGCATAATCATCCGAACCCGTAAGCCGGGCGTTATCGAGAAGGTTCGCCGTCTGGTCAAAAAGAGAGGACTGTGGTTATGACGGTAATGACACTGGACGTGATCCAGAAACAACCAACAGCGCTTCGCGGTCTGGTCTGCAAGTATCTGGCTCAGCCTCGCTGGCAGGACACTTGCGATTTTTACAATCAGATGATGGAGCGAGAGCGTCTTACGGTTTGTTTCCACGCTCAATTAAAACAGCGTCACTCTATCATGCGCTTAGAGGAAATGACCGAAGCCGATCGTGAGCGTCTTGTTTGCGCGCTTGATGAATTGAGAAATGCATTCGCCCGGCACCGCCAACTTGGCGTGTCGAAAGCAACTTTCATCAGCCGCCTGACCGTTAGCCAAAGGCGATCACTGTTTCTTCATGCGGGACTGACAGAGCAGGAATTTATGATGCCGCACTGGCGTTTGAATGAAGAGGGCTGTTATTGGCGCGACAAACTTTTTCGCGCGCTGCGAGAGCTGTTTAGCCTTTTTGAGTACGCACCAACCATTTTAACCTCGGTAAAACCTGAGCAGTATTTACATTAATTAATCTGGATTCGTTTTATTACGCGCCTTACTGCGTGGGGACTCCTTTTGTCCGGAGATAGGCAAATGCAAAAACAAAATACAGCTCCAGGTGGCATGTTTTCCGCTCTTCTGGAGCAGGCAGTAAACGAAGCACAGCGCGACCTAGCGACACGATTCTCATCTCGATTTGACGGGCTTATCGCGCATATCAGCAAGTCTGAGCTCAATCGTACCGAGATTATCGAGTTATTAGGTCAAGAGTCGGCAAATTTGCACAACTCAATTTTCGATTGAGCAGGCTAACCACTTTTAAAAGGAAGCCAGAATGAGCATACGCATCGAGATTAATAACCAATACGTCATCACCAGTGACCGCTATCAATTCATTTTGCAGGAAAAAAAGACCGCTACATCCGGGAAGAATGAAGGTAAGGAATGGCTGGACGTTGTGGGTTACTACCCAACTATCCCTAAGCTTATCTCAGGCTTGGTATTGCATGATCTTTTTACCAGCGATCTTACTGGCTTCTCAGCTCTGGAAGCTCGGATTGAACGCATGGGGAAGCAATGTCTGGACGCTTTTAAATAATATGTCCAACGAACCTCGGGGGCGTGTTGCCCCCACGCCACCACCATTTTTGAAGGGCACCAGTGATTCATTCGTTGGTGCTTATCCCTGGAATAACGTCAACAAAGAGGCTATTGGCCGCGACAGACCCCTTACACGTGCTGAACTCCGTCAGGTGCAAGGTGTTTTAAACCGTATTGACCGTCTGCCATTTTTCCTGCAAACCCTGTTTACATCGCGTTATAACTTCATCCGCCGTAAAAAGAGCCCTTTGGGTGGGCTGTATTTCCTTAAAAACACGTTTGAGCGCAAGCTGCTGCCGCGTCTTGAGCGTGTTAATGAACTGTGCGGGATGAATGAATCCGCCTCGATTGGTTTTCTGTCCGAGCGCGACCAGTATGCGCGCTTACCAGATATGAATGACAAAGAGCTCAAGAAATTTGCGGCCAGAATTGCCTCTCAGCTCTGGAGCAAATACGAGGAGTTAAGCGACGCTTGGGCGGATGCTCACGGCGGGAAAGAGACTCTTTTCACCGATGAAGCTCAGCCGCACCTATACGGGCAAGTGGCCGGTGTTGCTCGCGCATTTAACATCACCCCGATGTACTGGAAAAAATACCATAAGGGTCAGATGACGATCCGCATGGCATTTTCCGCTATTTCACGACTGATTAAAGACGAGTGGTGGGTCAACCAGCTCAAGGCGCAGCGGATGCGCTGGCGCGAGGCGCTGCTCATCGCAGCAGGTGAGGTCAACAAAGACCGTTCACCTTACGCAAGCAAAATAGCGATCCGCGATGTTCACGCGCGCCGCCTGGCTAATCTCGAATACCTGAAATCCTGCGAACTGGAAAACAAAATCACTGGCGAACGTATTGACCTCATAAGCAAGGTCATGGGGAGTATTTCGAACCCTGAAATACGTCGTATGGAGCTGATGAATACTATCGCCGGGATTGAACGCTACGCGACCAGCGTTGGTGACGTGGGGATGTTTATCACGCTGACCACGCCATCGAAGTATCACCCGACCCGTCAGGTTGGCAAAGGTGAAAGCAAAACGGTGCAGCTCAATCACGGCTGGAACGAAACAGCATTCACACCCAAAGACGGCCAGCGCTATCTATGCCGAATTTGGAGCCTGATGCGTACAGCTTTCAAGGATAACGATTTAGAGGTTTACGGGATGCGCGTCGTCGAACCGCACCACGACGGCACGCCACACTGGCATATGATGCTGTTTTGCAAACCCGGTCAGCGTAAAGCCATTAACGAAATTATGCGTCGTTATGCCCTCAAAGAGGACGGACACGAAAAGGGCGCTGCAAAACAGCGCTTTGAGTCACGTCATCTTAATCAGGGCGGAGCGGCGGGTTATATCGCAAAATACATTGCAAAAAATATCGACGGTTACGCGCTCGACGGCCAGCTCGATCACGATACCGGCAAACCTCTGAAAGATACGGCCGCAGCCGTCACCGCATGGGCGTCAACATGGCGTATCCCTCAGTTTAAACCGATTGGCCTCCCGACGATGGGCGCTTACCGCGAACTTCGGAAACTGCCGCGTGGGGTGAGTATTGCCTGCGAGTTTGACGACAGGGTCGAGGCCGCGCGAGCTGCTGCAGATGGTGGTGACTTTGAGCGGTACATCATCGCGCAGGGTGGGGCAAACATACCGCGTGATGCTCAGGCCGTCAGGGTCGCCCGTAAGGTGACGGATGAGGTTAACGAGTACGAGGAAGATATCGAGAGGGTGGTCGGGATTTATGCCCCTCACCTCGGGGCTCACCGTGTCCATGTAACCCGTACAGCCGAATGGCGAATCGTGCCAAAGGTTTTGGCCGTTGAGCCTTTGACCTTAAAAAGCGGCTCTGCCGCGCCTCGGAGTCCTGTCAATAACTGTGGAAAACTCACCGGCGGTGGCGATCCAGTTATGACCCCCACACCGTCCGAGCAAGCCGCAGCGGTGTTAAATCTGATTGAGCGCGGGGTTATCGGTTGGAATGAGCCAGACGTTGTGAAGGTTCTTAACGGCGCGTTAAAAGCTGGCGCACCGCGCAAAAATCGCCGACAAAGAAGCAATGCGCCGCTAAAAACCAGCGAGCAAGCGCCATCAGCCCGTATGACAAGAGCCGAAAGGGAGCGTGTCGCAAAAATTCGTTTCGATTTGGCTCAGGACGGCATCAGCCCGGAACGCTGGGAACTCGACGCGCTGGCGCGAGGAGCAACGGTGATTTATGGCGATAAAAAAATCAAATTCCCGACTGCTGATGAGTGGGCGGGAGATTTAGCTCAAACATGGTGAAAAATGCTCGAGGTTTCGCAGATCTCTCTGTATAATTCACGAGTGCATAACCGGAGACAAAAATGCTAGTTAAAGTTGTTGATCTTTTCTGTGGCGCTGGCGGCCTAACTCATGGCTTAGAGATTGCTGGCTTGGATGTTGTTGCTGGTATCGATTTAGAAGGTGCTTGCAAGGTTGCCTATGAAAGCAATAACTCAGCGCGCTTCATCGAAAAAGACATATCCTCAGTATCAAAAGAAGATATTGATACTTTTTTCTCGGGTGCTGATATTCGAGTTTTAGCCGGTTGCGCTCCGTGTCAGCCTTTCTCAAAATACACTCAAGGCAAGGATAAGAAAAATGATAAGAAGTGGCCTTTGTTATATGAGTTTGAGCGTTTAATTAAAGAGGTTAAGCCAGAAATAGTTACTATGGAGAATGTTCCTGATGTAACAAAACATTCAGTTTATGATGATTTTTACAACAGCCTTAGGTCGATGGGTTATTATATTTGGGCTGATAAAGTCGAATGCGTAGATTATGGTATCCCACAAAATAGGGTCAGGCATGTACTGCTGGCTTCTAAGTTGGCACCATTAATGTTAATAAAGCCTGATACATACACTCCGCTCACAGTAAAAGAGTGCATTGGTAATTTGCCTACGCTAAATGCAGGTCAAACAGACCCCAATGATCCTTTGCATAAAGCTAGCAAGCTAAGTGAAATAAACCTGAAGCGTATTATGCACTCTAAGCCCGGCGGAACCTGGAGAGATTGGCCCCCAGAGTTAGTTGCATCTTGCCACGCTCGAGAAAGTGGTCAAGGTTATGCCAGTGTATACGGTCGTATGGAATGGGATAAACCAAGTCCTACAATTACGACCCTGTGCTATGGATTTGGGAATGGACGTTTTGGTCATCCTGAGCAGAATAGAGCACTATCTTTACGAGAAGCTGCACTACTCCAAACCTTCCCTAAAAATTATGTTTTCTGCACATCAGAAAAAGGTATTTCAATGAAGAGTGTTGGCAGAATGATTGGGAATGCGGTTCCTGTTAGGCTAGGTGAGGTCATCGGTAAATCAATTTTGACTCACCTAGCTGAACAAGGCTAAACAGCTAATTGCTGATTTGGTTGTATAATTGGTGGCCTAAGATACAACTGGCCATCAAGATACTGCTGAATATTTTCTAAAATTTCTTCTAAATAATTAAATACTTCATCCTTCAATTCTTTAAGAGCATCAATTGATGTCTCCTGTCCTTTGTTAAGAAATGACTCCGAACCATGAGCTAAGGAATTTCTTGCTTTTTTTATCTTGACAAGATTCCCTCCATTTCGTGTGCGTGTAGCATTTGTCACTGAGGAAAAACCATATTCATCAGCAACTTCTCTGATGACGCGAGCATCAACATTTCCTGAGAATAAAGGGTTTTTGTTTTCTTTCACCAATTTATCATGCTCATTTAACCAAGCTCTAAGTACTAGTTTTGCAACTTCGTCATTAGCAAAGTTCATGTTTCCCACAACATTACTATCTATTCTCTTTAATGCCATTTTGGTGATTTTTTCACATAGCTGATCAACGCATAAATCAGGGTTTTTGCTTAATTGGCTATGAATGTCCTCAATAGCATTGGCAGCAGTGGCTTCAATCAAGTTATACAAAAGAATGAACATATTGGCTTTCAAAATATGAGTCATTTCAATGTCAATCTTTTTCTCTTCATCAACGCCGGTCAATTTGTTTCTGAAAGAAAAAGCAGGTTTGTCATCAATGATAAACTTTACGAAATCAAAATACTTTTCTATATCATCTCGTCGTTCTACAAAAAGAATTTTGCTCTGCATTACAACCATGAGGTTTACTCCTCAGCGTCATCAATAACATCGTGCACGGGCACACCTAACAGCTTGTCGCGAACAAATTCAATTCGAGCTTTTACTTTCGGTCTTGAGTTTGAAGCATCAGAACGTGTATGTGTTATAAATTCAGGGGAGTTTATCCATCCATCAACTGCTGGTGGTATTAGCTGAGGGTTTTGTATGAGAGCGAGCGTGGTACCAACAGAAATAGCTTCGAATCGAATTCTTGGGACAGTGTTAGCATTTGCATTTTTTCTAAAGCCATTAGGGAAATGTTGCATCACGAAATGGCACATGTTCATGAATTGTGCAGTAAGAGAGGCTCGTTGCTCTTCTCGATAAGAGCGGTTTTTTTCAATTAAATAGTCAGTTAAGAAAGAATCAACACTTTTATCGAACTCTAGATATTTATCAGTATAAGCAAAATATCGTAAAACTAATTCAGGGTATTCTGAACGTCGCTCACGAGCTGCATTTAAAGGACAAATGCTCCTGAAAATAGGCTCTTCAGATAGTTGATTGACCAAGTCCAAGAATGGGCCATCATTAGTCCCCTGACGTTGCTCCATTGTAGTCAACTTAATACCGCCAGTATTTAGACGGTCAAATATTTCTCTTCGTGCTTCCTCATCACAAAGTTCGGTTAGCTCAATCATACGGATTGTTTTACGGTCGAAACGCAATTTTCGTGCAGGAGTGAAATCAGAGTACTTGAAACCATTTGCCGAAGTGAGTTTTTTCAGTCCATTTAGCTCAAATTTGTCATTCAAAAAATGGTAAAGGGTTCTTATGCGCTGGCTACCATCAACAATCTCTAGACGCCCATCATCATTACCGATATCAGCAACGAAAACGTATGGGATGGGTATATTTAACAACAGCGACTCGATAAACCTAGACTTCTGCACGTTGCTCCATACAAATTCCCTTTGATAATCAGGTATATAAAGTTCGGCTTCATCTGTTTCTAGTCCAGTTTGGAATTTATCAACTATAACACTGACTGGAAATTCTCTGATTTGATGGTCCGTGATTTTTTGCATGGCAACGATTTCTGCATCAAGCGCAGTTCTATCCGCATCGCTTATCTCACGTACTGGATTTCTCGGTGGTCGGGCCATAAAAATTCCTTATCGTTTATCGCATCAATGTGCATTTTTTTGCATGTGTAGTTTGCCCTAAATTTAATAACACAAGGCTTTGGTACGCAAGCGTTAGAAACGACAATGCACCTGCATGAAAAGCGACCCGTTAAGCGCGCAGGCGAGGCGGGGATAGCACTGCGCGCCGGGCGTGGTGACAGGATTTATTTTACGCGTCTGTGCGCGTCGTGGTGGCGTGCTGTTGGATGCGGTCAGCTAATGAGGTGTTGGCGCAGTTGCGTCGCGTGTGCGGCGTCTGGCTTGCTCTGAGGATATGCCGCCCGGAAGCGGCATTTTGGGCGGGTTTAGTCGGTCTCGATGCTGTAATCCTTAAAGCGGATCACCTCCATTCCTAACCAATCGTTAATCTCTTTAAACCGCTCCTGCAGCGGCGTCAGCTCGTTACGCACAAATACCCGCGCAACCTTCTCGATATCGCCCATCGATCCGATATTTTCAGGCTTGCCGCCCATGAGCTGGAACGGCACACGGTGCGCATCCAGCAGGTCAGCGGCGCTCACCTTCTTGATGTTAAAAAAATCATCCTTCGTGGCGACTTCACTCAACGGCACAATCTTGATGCCGTCCGGTTTCCCGTTCGGGGCGTAGAAAAACAGGTTTTTGAAATTCCCGAGCCCTTTCGAGTCGCGCATGGCAGAGCGCAGCGCCTCAACGTCGGTGCTGCTTTGCGCCGCGTCGGTCACGTACATGATGTAGCCCGCGTGAGCGCCGTTCTGGTAATACTTTCGACGAAACAGCGTGGCGGATTCATTCAGCCAGGCGGAATTAAGCGCGCTCAAGTATTCCGGCATCCCGTAGAGCTCCTGATTGATATCGGGCTCAAGCAGATGAAACACCGAGCCGGGGGCGAACTGGTGCGGGTGGGTAAAGCTCGACACGTACCAGTAAACACCATCCTCAACGCCACGGCGGGTGTATTTGGCCGGGGAGGTTTCCAGTTTAAAGAGCTGGCCGGTCACACTCATGCGCTTTTCAAGGTAGCCGTTGGCAAACACCAGATAATCGAGCACAAGGCGGCTAAAGTCCTGACGTGACAGCAACGGGTGCGGAATAAAGGTGCTGGTCAGAATGTTGCGCTTGACGTAAATCGGGGAGCTGTGGTGCACGGCGGCGCGCAGGCTTTTTGCCAGTCCCGAGAAGTTGACCGGCGGCTCGTACCATTTGCCGTTGTTGATGCATTCGACATAATCGAGGATGTCGCGGCGATCCAGAACGGGGGAGGGCTCACCAAAGGTGAACGCCTCCATTTTCTGCGGCGCGCTGGCGGTCATGTTGGTCTGTTTGGGCTGTTTCTTTTGGCGTTTTTTCATCTTAGTTAATATCCAGAATGGAGGCTGATTGCATACCGCTACCGGCGGAAAGCGGCTCGTTTAACAGAGCGTGCATGGTCGCCCACGCGATATCCGCGTGGCTGGCTTCCTCACTGCGGCTGGCTTCATAGGTGGCGCTGCGGCCACTGCTGGTCATGGTTTTGCGGATAGCCATAAATGACTGAGTGATGTCGGTCGCACCGGCGTCATATTCCAGACACCCGCGCCTGATGGTGTCTTTTGCTTTCAGCACCATTGCGGTTTTCATTTCCGGCGTGTAGCGGATAGCGCGCGCTGCCGGGAAGAATGAGCGTACGAGCTGGTAAACACCCTGGCCGATGCCGGTCGCATCGATGCCGATATAGTCGACGGTGTATTTCTCGGTCAGCGCCCGGATGGCCTCGGCCTGTGCGGCAAAGTCCATGCCTTTCCACTGGTGACGCTCAAGGATGCGGAACTTGCCACCGGCAACAAGCGGCGGAGCCAGTACCGCGCATCCGGCGCTGTCGCCGGTGTGTGAAGGGTCATAGCCAATCCAGACATGACGCCAGTTAAATGGACGGTCGGCGAACGGTTCGAAGTCCTCCCATTCTTCCATCGCGTCGACCATGCAGCGCTGCAGCTCCTCGAACGGGAATACCGACGCTTTATCGTCGACGAACTCGCACATGAACAGGTTACGGAAGTCATCCGCGCTGTTTTCCTGCTTAAGCTGGTCGAGGTTAAACAGGGTGCAGCCACCGGCGAGCGCGTCCTCAATGGTGACAATCTGCCGCCACTGTCCGTCCCCGCATAACATGCCACCGGCAAGCGCCTGATGACTGATATCGATGTCGACACGTTCGTCGCGGTTACTGCGGCCACGGTTAAACAGCTCGCCTGACCAGAACGGGTATGCACCGTGCGCCAGCGTGGACGGCGTCGAAAAATAGGTGGTGCGCAGGTGCGACTGCGAGGCCATGCCCGACGCGACTTTGCGCAGCTTCTGGAAATTGGGGATCCAGAAAATTTCATCGACATACAGGTCGCCGTTGTGGCTCTGCGCGGTGTTGGAATTGGTCCCGAGGAAAATCAGCTCTGCGCCGTTGTTGCCGATGACAATCGGGTCGCCTGACAGGTCGACGTCGACCAGACGCGCAAAGGCGATAATGTACTTACGGAAAACGTAAGCCTGCGTTTTACTGGCGGATAAAAATATCTGGTTTTGCCCGGTTTTAAGGGCTCGCAGGAGCGACTCGCGCGCAAAGTAGAACGTCGCGCCAATCTGGCGGGATTTCAGGATATGACGGATGCGATGCTCTAACCCGGCTTTGTGCCACCTGAGCTGATAGTCAAACGACTGGTCGATGAAAATCTCTTCCAGCTTCTCAATTGCCTCTTCACTGAAATAGTTTCGTTTCGGCTTTTTGCGATCCCCCTTGTTGCGGCTGGCGATATTGGGATTTAAATCCACCTCGTTTCCAGTCTGGCCGTAGCGGTTCACGCGCGCAAGGCGCTCCATCTGGCGCGACAGAAAATCAGCGACTTTAAAGTCATGCGCCGTCAGGTTGGGCTTGGCGTATATCTGGATGAGTCGCGCCTCCAACGTCGATTCAACGCGGTTAATTGGTGCGGTTTCCTCCCATCCATCACGCTGTTTCCAGCTCTGCACGGTCGGGCGCTTGAGCTGCAGCATGTCGCAGATTTGCGGCACGGCGAATCCCTGCCAGTACAACAGCCGCGCCTGTCGTCGCGGGTCATTAAGCAGTGAAAGGTCAGTTGAAATGGTCATGCTTACCTCGTTTTTTTGTCACTGGGTAAGGCTAAGTAAATGGCTGGGTATTATCGCTAAACCCTTGTTGTGTAGGATCTAATCGGATCGTAAGCGGTGGCTGATACGGGTCAGAGTCGGGAAACTTAACCCGGCCCGAAAACCCAACATCAGGACACCTGAACAATGGCAAAGAAAGTTTCTAAATGGTTTCGCATCGGCGTCGAGGGTGACACCTGCGATGGCCGCGTCATCAGCGGCGATGATATTCAGGATATGGCCGACACGTTCGACCCGCGCGTCTACGGCTGCCGCATTAACCTCGAACATATCCGGGGGCTGATGCCTGACAGCTCGTTTAAACGCTATGGCGATGTTACCGAGCTTAAGGCGGAGATTATCAGCGATGGCTCTGCGCTCGATGGCAAAAAAGCGCTGTTTGGCAAAATCCAGCCGCTCGACGAGCTGGTCAGCATGGTTAAGGCCGGACAGAAGGTTTACACCTCCATGGAGATCCGCCCGAACTTTGCCAACAGCGGCAAATGTTACCTGGTTGGCCTTGCCGTCACCGATGACCCGGCAAGCCTCGGCACCGAATACCTCGAATTCTGCAGCCGCGCCGCACAGAACCCGCTCGCCGGTAAAAAAGACCAGCCGGACGACGTTTTTTCTGTGGCCTCACTGGCTGAGCTGGAGTTTGAGGATGTTCCCGACACCATGCTCAACAGTCTGACCGATAAGGTGAGAGCCATTTTTGGCCGCAAACAGGCCAGTGATGATGCACGTCTCGCCGATGTGCATGAGGCTGTCACCACCGTCACCGAGCTGGTGCAAACCAATCTCACCGCCACTGACCAGCGCGTCACCGAGCTGGAAACCGAACTGGCGAAGCTTAAGCAGGACGTGACCAGCAAGGCCGATGAAAGCGCGCAGGCGTTTAATGACCTCAAAAACTCCCTCGATAACACCGAAAGCCAGCGACAGCCGCGCCGCGAGCTTTCAAAAGGCGGTACGGGCGACGAGCTGCTGACCAACTGCTGATAATCCGCCGGCGTGCTGCCCGGCCTGATACCTATTACCTGAACAGGAAAAAACATGCGTAAAGATACCCGCTTCAAATTCAATGCCTACCTGTCCCGCGTTGCGGAGCTGAACGGCGTTTCCACCGATGACGTGGCGAAGAAATTCACCGTCGAGCCGTCGGTCACGCAGACCCTGATGACCACGCTGCAGATGTCATCCGCGTTTCTGACCAAAATCAACATCGTGCCGGTCGACGAGCTGAAAGGCGAAAAAGTCGGGGTTGGCGTTAACGGTACGATTGCCAGCACTGCCGACACCACCGGTGACGACGAGCGTAAAACCGCTGATTTCACCGCGCTGGAGTCTAACAAATACGAGTGCGCGCAGATTAACTTTGACTTCCATATCCGCTACAAACAGCTCGACCTGTGGGCGCGATTCCAGGACTTCCAGACCCGTATCCGCGACGCGATTATCAAGCGTCAGTCGCTCGATTTCATCATGGCCGGTTTCAACGGCATCAAGCGCGCGGCGACGTCTGATCGTGCGAAAAACCCTATGCTGCAGGACGTGGCGACCGGCTGGCTGCAGAAGTACCGCAATGAAGCGCCAGCGCGCGTGATGTCAAAAATTACCGACGAGGAAGGGGCGGTAATTTCTGAAGTGATCCGCGTGGGTAAAAACGGCGACTATGCGAACCTCGACGCGCTGGTCATGGATGCCACCGGCAATCTGATTGACGAGATTTATCAGGATGACCCGGAGCTGGTTGTCATCACCGGGCGTAAGCTGATGGCGGATAAATATTTCCCTATCGTTAACAAAGAGCAGGCAAACACCGAGTCGCTGGCCGCTGACATCATCATCAGCCAGAAGCGAATCGGCAACCTGCCAGCCGTGCGCGTGCCTTACTTCCCGGCAAATGCCCTGATGGTGACGCGTCTCGACAACCTGTCGATTTACTTCATGGATGACGCACACCGCCGCGCCATCATCGAAGAACCGAAAAAAGACCGCGTCGAAAACTACGAGTCAATGAATATCGACTACGTGGTCGAGGCTTACGCCGCCGGGTGCCTGATTGAAAATATCACGCTCGGTGATTTCACCGCACCTGCTGCACCGGAAAGCGGAGAGTAAGCCATGACGAGTCCCGCAGCGCGTCACATGATGCGGGTCTCGGCCTCTGAAACAGCGCGGCGGGCTGCTATCCCGCTGCGCAATGCAACTGCCTATGAGCAGATGCTCGTTAAGCTGGCCGCAGACAACCGCACGCTAAAACAAATCAGTTCAAAAGAGCGTAAAGCCGCAAAAAAACGCGAGCTGTTGCCGTTCTATCTGCCGTGGGTGGCTGGCGTCCTCGAACGTGGTAAAGGGGCGCAGGATGACATCGTCATGACGGTCATGCTGTGGCGTCTCGATGCTGACGATATCGCCGGGGCGCTGGAGATTGCCCGTTACGCCATGACCTACGGCCTCACCATGCCGGTTGGTCGCCGTCCGACGCCGTGCCTTCTGGCCGAAGAGGTCACGCTCGCCGCGCAGCGCCTGCTCGCTGCAAAACAGCCGGTCGAACTGGCGAACCTGCTCGACACCATTGCGCTGACGGAGCGCGCGGATATGCCCGATATCGTGCGTGCGAAGCTGCACAAAATCACCGGCTACGTGCTGCGTGATGCGAAGCAACTGCCCGAGGCGCTGGCGCACCTGCAGCGTGCGATCCAGTTAGAAAGCACTATCGGGGTGAAAAAGGATATCGAGCAGTTAGCGCGTCAGCTCAGGCCAAAACCTGAACCTGCCCCGAAAACCAAAACGACTCAACCGCGCACGCGCAAACCTGCCGCAAAACCGGCGGCACGGCGCGGGCGTCCACCAAAGGCGGCAAAAGCCGCAGGTTAACCGAGCGCTCCCCGAGCCGGGCGGCACGCCGTTCAATGCGGGTATTCCTTACCCTGACTGCGAACGGCGTCCACCGCCCACCTATTACCCGAGGTTGTCATGACGACGCTGATTATTGAGCCAAAACAAGAGCCGCAGGATGTGCCGGGCGTGGTGATACCGCCTCCGGGCGTGAGCGAGCCGATAATCAAAAACACCCCGTTTTTTCCTGACGTGGATCCGAAGCGCGTGCGGGAGGAAATGCGGTTAGAGCAGACCGTTTCCCCCGTGCGCCTGCGCCGAGCGATTAAGACCGCCATTGCGGAGACTAACGCGGAGCTGAGCGACTGGCGCGAAATTCAGCTCGATGCCGGTTACGCCACGCTGGCGGATGTCCCGACCGACGAGCTCGACGGCGAGAGCGTGCGCGTTTTTCACTACTTTAACGCCGTGTGCTCGATGACGACGGCCACGCTTTATGAGCGTTTTCGCGGCGTGGATGCGACCGCCAAAGGCGACAAAAAGGCCGACAGCATCGACAGCACTATCGATGAGATGTGGCGGGATATGCGCTGGTCTGTGGCGCGCATCCAGGACAAAGCGCGCTGTATCGTGGGGCAAATCTGATGAAAGCCTATGCGCTGCAGGGCGACACCCTCGACGCGATTTGCGCCCGTTATTACGGGCGAACTGAGGGCGTAGTCGAAACCGTGCTGGAGGCTAACCCCGGCCTGTCTGAGCTCGGCGTCATTCTGCCGCACGGCACGGCAATTGAGCTGCCCGAGACCGACAGCGCGGCCAGAACCGAAACGGTGAATCTATGGGACTGAGCATGGAAAAAATCACCACGTTTATCGCCTACTGGCTGGCCGTTGCGCTGGCGTATCTCGGGGCAATTTCACCCGAAAAGATGGCGCTTTACGTGGGCGGCGGATGCGCCATTTTTACCGCGCTGACGAACTACTGGTTTAAGCGCAAAACCTATCTCTATCTGACGTCAATCGGACTCGATAAGGGGGCTATTCGTGAAATCAATCGTTAAACGTTGCAGTGTGGCCGCAGTGCTGGCGCTGGCGGCGCTGATGCCTGACTTTCGACTGCTTAACACCTCGCCCGAGGGGCTGGCGCTGATTGCCGACCTCGAAGGTTGTCGCCTGACGCCTTACCAGTGCAGCGCGGGAGTGTGGACGTCAGGCATCGGCCACACTGCAGGCGTCGTCCCTAAAGGGGAAATCACCGAGCGTCAGGCGGCGGCGAACCTCGTCGCGGATGTGATGACCGTCGAGAAACGTCTCGAGGTCTGCGCGCCGGTAGAAATGCCGCAGCACGTTTACGATGCGCTGGTCAGCTTCTCTTTTAACGTGGGAACCGGCGCGGCCTGCCGGTCGACGCTGGTCTCGTTTATCAAACGCCAGCAATGGCCGCAGGCGTGCGACCAGCTCACCCGCTGGGTTTACGTGAATGGCGAAGTTAACAAAGGGCTGGAGAACCGCCGCGCGCGTGAGCGAGCTTACTGCCTCAGGGGGATTCAATGAAAGTGATGTTGTTTTTACTGGCCGCGCTTATTGCGGTTGTGCTCTGGCAGCGTCATGAAAACGGCAACCTGTCCCGCTCGTTTGAACGGGCGAACAGGGTCGCGACCGAACAAAAAAACGTGATCGGGATGCTCAAAAACCAGCTTTCCGTTTCGCAGGGAATTGCCAGGAAAAACGAAACCGCGCAGGTCACTTTACGCGGTGAGTTAATCGCCGCCGGTGCAATGGCCGTGCGACGGGAAGAAACCATTACGAGGCTGATGAATGAGAATGAAACGTTACGCCGCTGGTATAGCGACAAGCTGCCTGATGTTGTGCGCAGGCTGCACACCCGCGCCGGTTGCGCCTCCGCCGGTCATTGTTTACAGCGCCTGCCCGAAGGTGAGCTTTTGCCCGATGCCGGAAAGCGATCCAGCCACTAATGGCGACCTGAGTGCAGATATTCGCAGGCTTGAGCACGCGCTCGCCGCCTGCGCGCTGCAGATTGAAACCGTCAAAGACTGTCAGGATAAACTCGATGAAGAAAGCAATCAGCCTGCGCAAGGCGTTAATTGACGCCGTCCCGCAGCTTAAAACCAATCCCGAGATGATGCGCATTTTTGCCGACGAGGGGAATATCGATGCGCGGCTAGCGGCTTCCCTGTCCCACGAGAAAATTTACACCCTGAATGTGATCGTGTGTGATTTTGTTGGCGACCCTGATTTGATTTTCGTGCCGGTGGCCGCGTGGCTGCGTGAGCATCAGCCGGATATCTGCACGCTCGATGACGGCCGTAAAAAGGGCTACCGTTTCCAGATGGATTTAAACGACGAGGAAAGTGTCGACATTAGCATCAGTCTGCAGCTTACAGAGCGCACCCTCATTAAAGAGGAAAACGGCGCGCTTCATGTCAGCTATGCGCCGGAGCCGCCACTACCGGAGCCCGTCACACGACCAAAAGAGCTCTATATTAACTGCGAACTGGTGAGCAAATGGGATGAGTGACTTTAAGCCTTTTGATAACCAGCTCGCCGGTCTGCTTGCTGCCCTGTCACCCGCAGGGCGTCGAAAGCTTGCCGTTGAGATAGCGAAGCAACTCAGAACGGCACAACAGCAGCGTATCAAACAGCAAAAAGCCCCGGACGGCTCACCTTATCAGGCGCGAAAACGTCAACCGCTGAGGACTAAGACCGGGCGGATTAAACGGGCGATGTTTCAGAAGCTGCGCACTAACCGGTACATGAAAGCCAGTGGCCGTGAAAACAGTGCCGTGGTGGAATTTTCCGGCAAAGTCCAGCGTATTGCACGGACTCATCAGCATGGTCTAAAAGATCGGCCAAACCCTCACAGTCGTGACGTGCAGTACGCAGAGCGCCAGTTGCTTGGAATTAGTCAAATAGAGAAACATCTCATTGAAATGTTGGTTGTAAAATACATTAAAAATCAGTGATTTACTTGGTGGGCTATCCCACCAAGTCTTATTTTCTTACTTTGGTTTTACTGCTGCAATTAGTGAGGCTATTTGTTCAACTCCATCAAATGTTGACGGTATTTTCTCTTGGCTCGGCATAATGTTAGAAAATATAACATCTTCAAACTTTGCAAGCGAATTACCATTGGAGTCTTTTATTTTTTTTGAGTAATCCGCATAACTTTGGATAAACTGACAAAGACTTTTTCTGAGGTCAATCTGTAGTGTCTGTGCTTTCAGTGATGTGTGATTTGTTAAGGCAACCCTGAAATAATAAATAAAAATGAAAGTGAGAGAGAAAAATGGAATAAAGGAAATGAGTTTGTCGATTAAACTTGTGGTGGGGGCGGTTTTTATTGTTGAAAAAATTTCAATGAGTAATGGGCAGGGGATAGCAACTGCAAGTGCAAGCAGCAATAATCTAGACCAGAAGATCTCTTTACTCTTTTGCTTGCCTAATGAACTAAAGCCTTCATATAAACCTACAAAATTGAACGCACTCTCATATCCTTCAAGAGTTGATTTAATGTCCTTTATTTGTTTGTTTTTCTCCTCTATATATTCCTCCCAATCCCTTGCGAATTCTTGCGCTGATTTGAATTTTTTAATGAATTGATCATACGTACTTATATCTGTGTCGCTGAATGCATTTTTGACAATATTTAATGGCATTTCTCTAAGTGCGTAATCGAGTTGTCCTTGGCTTCTGTCATCAAATTCGTTATATCTATGAATGCCAAAGTCTTTAATTTGTTTTATAGTGCCAAATGGGCTTTCAGTCATTCCAGTAAATATGCTGGGTTCAACAATAATTCGGAAGCAGGAGGTGAACATAATATTTAGTGTTTGAGGTGAAAGTATTCTGTCTTCTAGCTCATTAGAAATCATGTCACCAATGTGTTTAATATTAAAGGATGCCTCGCAATCCCATCGATCTGGTTCTTTTAAGAACATATTTAGGGACTCCTTAATTAGAGCGTTCCTATCTCTATCGAAGTCACTTGGTGCATCTGTTGAATCAATTGCGAGAATGTATTCACGTATCATTTGCTGAATTCGTGGGGTTTCAAAAAATTTGGTTGTCATTGAGGATTGCCCGTTACGTTGTTTAGAGAATGACAAAACGACAGTAAGTTTAAATCATTGTGAGAGTATTACATTATGCTCGAATGAAAACTGAACTCAATGACATCTTGCGAATTGTGCGTAATCTAATCCGGGCAGGGATTATTAGTGAAGTCGACGCAGAAAAGGGGCTTTGTCGTGTCCAGACCGGTGGCATGGAAACCACCTGGCTTAACTGGCTAACCTGTCGCGCCGGTCGTTCTCGCGTGTGGTGGGCTCCCTCGGTCGGTGAGCAGGTGTTATTGCTGGCCATCGGCGGCGAGCTCGATACGGCCTTTGTGCTGCCGGGCATTTTCTCGGATGACCATCCCGCGCCCTCGGCCTCACCCGATGCGTTACATGTGTCATTTCCTGATGGCGCTGTCATTGAATACGAGCCCGAAAACGGCGCGCTCACCGTGTCCGGTATCAAAACCGCCGACGTCACCGCGTCGGATTCCATTACGGCCACCGTGCCGGTGGTGCTGGTGAAAGCCGAAACCCGCATCACGCTCGATACGCCCGAGGTGGTATGCACCAACAAGCTGACGACCGGCATGCTCGAAGTGCAGAAAGGCGGGAAGATGTCCGGGAACATCGAGCACACCGGCGGGGCATTTACCTCAAACGGCGTGCAGGTGGATGACCACGACCACGGCGGCGTCGAACGGGGCGGAAGCTGGACGGAGGGCACTAAATGACGGTGCGTTATCTGGGAATGAACAGCCAGACCGGCCTCAGTATCTCTGAGGTCGAGCACATCCGGCAAAGCGTGCGCGACATTCTGGTCACGCCGATAGGCTCGCGCGTCATGCGCCGTGAATACGGCTCGCTCCTGTCAGCGCTGATTGACCAGCCGCAGACTAGGGCGCTGCGCCTGCAGATTATGGCCGCGTGTTATTCCGCGATCCAGAAGTGGGAGCCCCGCGTCAGCCTGACAAGCATCACCTTTGAGCGGTCGGACAATGACGGCGGGCTGTATGTCGACATCACCGGCACGCGCTCGGCCAGCGGCCAGCCCTTTTCCCTCACCATTCCACTGAGTTAAACGCTATGGCAATTGTTGACCTGAACCAGCTCGCCGCGCCCGATGTCGTGGAAGTGCTGGACTATGAAACCATCCTCGCAGAGCGTAAGGCGACGCTCGTCTCGCTTTATCCTGAGGAACAGCAGGAGGCCGTCGCGCGCACGCTGACGCTTGAATCAGAGCCGATTGTTAAGCTGCTGGAGGAAAACGCCTACCGGGAAGTTATCTGGCGACAGCGCGTCAACGAGGCCGCGCGTGCGGTCATGCTGGCTTACGCTGCTGACAGCGATCTCGACCAGATAGGCGGAAATTACAACGTTGAGCGCCTCGTCATCGCGCCTGCAGACGACACGACGTTTCCGCCCACGCCAGCCGTTATGGAGTCGGACACCGATTATCGTCTGCGCATTCAACAGGCTTTTGAGGGGCTGAGTACCGCAGGCTCAACCGGCGCATATCAGTTTCATGGCCGCAGCGCTGACGGGCGTGTCGCAGATATTTCCGTCATCAGTCCTGAGCCAGCGTGTGTGACGATCTCGGTGCTGTCCCGCGAAAATAACGGTGTCGCCTCTGACGAGCTTCTCGACATTGTGCGCACTGCGCTTAACGACGAGGACGTCCGGCCGGTGGCCGACCGCGTGACCGTGCAGTCAGCGAAAATTGTCGACTATAAAATCACCGCGTCGCTTTATCTTTACCCCGGGCCCGAAAGCGAGCCGGTGCTCAGTGCGGCAAAAGCAAAGCTGCAGGCCTATATCAGCGCGCAGCACCGGCTCGGGCGTGACATCCGTAAATCTGCCATCTATGCGGCGCTTCACGTCGAGGGGGTGCAGCGCGTCGAGCTGGCCGCGCCGGTGGCCGACATTGTGCTCGATGACACGCAGGCGTCATGGTGCAGCGAGTACAGCGTCACCATAGGGGGCAATGATGAATGACACCCGCCTGTTGCCGGTGGGATCCTCGCCGCTGGAGGTTGCCGCCGCGCGCGCCTGCGCTGAAATCGAAAACACGCCCGTACCCCTGCGCCGTCTCTGGAGCCCTGACGACTGCCCGGCAAACCTGCTGCCGTGGCTGGCGTGGGCGTTTTCCGTTGACCGGTGGGATGAGAGCTGGCCGGAGGCCACAAAACGGGAAGTGATCCGCGCGGCGTGGTTTATCCACGCGCACAAGGGGACGATTGGCGCAGTGCGCCGCGTGGTGGAGCCGCTCGGCTATCTGATTAACGTGACTGAATGGTGGGAAACCAACGACCCGCCCGGCACGTTTCGCCTCGATATCGGTGTGTTAGAGACCGGCATCACCGAAGAAATGTATTACGAAATGGAGCGGCTTATTGCCGATGCAAAGCCAGCCAGCCGCCATTTAATCGGCCTCAATATTATTCAGGATATCCCCGGATACCTCTACACCGGCGCTCTGTCCTATGACGGCGACATCATCACGGTTTACCCCGGATAAGTGAGAGCACAATGACAGTGAAATACAAAACGGTCATCACCAAAGCCGGTGCAATCAAGCTGGCTGCAGCGACCCTCCCGAACGGGAAAAAGGTGAACCTGACGGCGATGGCCGTGGGTGACGGTGGCGGCACGCTGCCGGTGCCTGACCCGAACCAGACAAAACTCGTCAAAGAGGTCTGGCGTCACGCGCTGAACAAAATCAGCCAGGACAAAAAGAATAAAAATTACGTCGTGGCAGAACTGCTTATCCCGCCGGAGCGAGGCGGTTTCTGGATGCGCGAGCTCGGGCTCTATGATGACACCGGCACGCTGATTGCGGTCGGCAATATGGCCGAAAGCTACAAGCCAGCGCTGGCGGAGGGGTCAGGCCGCGCGCAGACCGTGCGTATGGTTATCATGGTGAGCGACATCGAGTCAGTCGAGCTGACGATTGATACCTCAACGGTGATGGCAACGCAGGACTACGTCGACGACAAGATTGCGGAGCATGAGCAGTCCCGCCGCCATCCTGACGCCACGCTAACCGCAAAGGGCTTCACTCAGCTCAGCAGCGCGACCGACAGCGTGTCTGAGAGCGTCGCAGCGACGCCGAAAGCGGTTAAGACGGCGTATGACCTTGCGAAAGGTAAATACACGGCTCTGGACGCCACCACGGCGCAAAAGGGTATCGTCCAGCTCAGCAGCGCGACCGACAGCGTGTCTGAGAGCGTTGCAGCGACGCCGAAAGCGGTTAAGGCGGCGTATGACCTTGCGAAAGGTAAATACACGGCTCAGGACGCCACCACGGCGCAAAAGGGTATCGTCCAGCTCAGCAGCGCAACCGACAGCGCGTCTGAGGCACTGGCGGCGACACCGAAATCCGTTAAGGCAGCCAATGATAATGCCAACGGGCGAGTACCGTCAGGGCGGAAAGTCAATGGCCGGGCGCTGAGTGCCGATATCAGTATTACGGCGCAGGATATTTTTAATGGTCAGACTGTCGGGATTGGTAATGCTGAGGACTTAAACGCCTACACCACGCCGGGACTGTATTACCAGCCAGCAAACGCGCAGGCGCAAACCGGGAAAAACTATCCCGAGGTAATGGCCGGTTCACTGGAGGTTTATAAGCACGCGGGTATCACGCAGGTTTACCGCGTTTACAACAATTCACGCTCATACATCCGCACGCTGTACAGCGGCACGTGGTCAGTCTGGGTTAAACAGTATGATGCGGCTAATAAACCCACAGCCGGGGAGCTTGGCGCTCTGCCAGTAACTGGCGGCACGGTTACTGGTAATGCGGCAGTAAATGGCACGCTTTCGGTGGGGAATGGAAGGAAGTTTGAAATTAGCTCGCAGAACTCGTCAACAGCTAACGGCTCACTGCTTTTATGGGGGAACGCCGACAGGCCGACAGTTTTAGAGTTTAAAGATGCCACAGGGTATCATTTTTATTCACAGCGAAATAAAGATGGCTCTGTATCATTTAGCTTTAATGGGGTTTCCAGTTTTGCAGGCGGAGTAACGTCTTCTGGGGAGTTTGTTTCCAGAAGCGCTAACGGTTTTCGCATTGCTTATGGCAGCTATGGGGTGTTCTGGCGTAATGATGGTGGAAGCCTTTATCTGCTGGTCACGAATTCTGGTGATTCGCTCGGCACGTTTAACAGTTTGCGTCCTTTTACTGTCAGCCTGGCGACGGGTGACATCACCATGAATAAACTGGCTCTGGCTAATTACGCTAATTTTGACGCCCGATATTATACAAAGGCGCAGTCTGATGCCGGATATATGGCAAAAACGGGCGCTTACACTAAGGCTGAGAGTGACGCACGTTTCCAGCCAAAGGGCAATTACACGCCAACGGGGACTGCATATACCAAAGCGGAGAGCGATGCGCGCTTTCAAAAGATTAACTCTGCATCGAAAGCGGCGAATGGCTGGTATAAGGACGCCAATACGGGAATGATTTTTCAGTGGGGTGTGGTTTCAAGTTCAGTTACAGGCAACGTAAATATTACCTTCCCGACAGCCTTTCCATCAGCTTGCGTGAATGTGCAAAACACCATCATTCGTAAAGTAAACGATGGCGCGCAAAATAACTGGACGTATGTAACCAGTTTTACAAAAACAGGGGCATCCGTGGGGAGTGATGGTCACGGCGTCTACTGGTATGCGGTGGGGTATTAATATGGACAATACTTATTTTTACAGCGCGGAAACAAATGCGTTTTATGTTTCTTCGCTTATATCAGATTACGAGCAAGCCGGTACTTTACCTGACGATATTAGTGAAATATCGAATCAATGGTATGAATATCTTATCAGTGGTCAGGCCATGGGGAAGGTAATTACTCCAGATGAAGACGGAAGGCCCGTATTGTCTGAGCCTGAGCCCCCCACGCCGCAGGAGATGAGGGAGATTGCTGAAGGGGAAAAGTCCAGGCTTATTCTGGAGGCTGGTGAAGCAATAGCGGTTTTGCAGGACGCTGATGAGCTTGGTATGGCTACAGAGGATGAGTTATCTGCTCTCACTCGCTGGAAGCGTTACCGTGTGATATTAAACCGGCTGGATATTAGCACCGCACCGGATATCGAGTGGCCTGAAAAACCTGACTGAATGCAGCCCTCCGCCCGGAGGGTTTTTGTTTGTTGTCTCATTCTCCCGCCAACGCTGTTTTATCGCGCTTGTAAATCATACAACCGAAAATGGTCGCATCCCTTAACCACGGAGTTAAACAGATGGGCGACTATCATCACGGCGTTGAGGTCATCGAGATTAACGATGGCACGCGCACCATTTCCACCGTCTCGACGGCCATCATCGGCATGGTCTGCACGGCCAGCGATGCTGACGATTTAACATTCCCGCTTAATGAGCCGGTGCTGATTACCAGCGTGCAAAACGCGATCGGTAAGGCCGGTAAACTTGGCACCCTGTCAAAATCCCTGCAGGCCATTGCCGACCAGTGCAAGCCGGTCGTTGTGGTTGTCCGCGTGGCCGAAGGTATCGACGACCCGGAAGACCCCGAAGCGGCGCAGAAAGAGACCATTTCCAACATCATCGGCACGACAGACGAGAACGGCAAATACACCGGGCTTAAGGCGCTGCTGGCTGCAAAAACCGTCACCGGCGTTAAGCCGCGCATTCTCGGCGTGCCGGGGCTGGACTCTCAGGAAGTGGCGACCGCGCTCGCGGCGACCTGTCAGAGCCTGCGCGCCTTTGGCTATATCAGCGCATGGGGCTGCAAGACCATTTCTGAAGCCATTGCCTACCGCGATAATTTCAGCCAGCGCGAGCTGATGGTCATTCACCCTGATTTTCTGGCATGGGATACCACAGCGAACGATACCGATATTGCATGGGCGACCGCCCGCGCGCTCGGACTGCGAGCCAAAATCGACCAGGATACCGGCTGGCACAAAACGCTCTCTAACGTCGGCGTGAATGGCGTCACCGGCGTCAGCGCTTCGGTCTCGTGGGATTTGCAGGAGAAAGCCACCGACGCAAACCTGCTTAATCAGGCCGGTGTCACCACGCTTATTCGTAACGACGGCTTTAAATTCTGGGGCAACCGTACCTGCTCAGATGACCCCCTTTTCCTTTTTGAAAACTACACCCGCACGGCGCAGGTACTTGCCGACACGATGGCGGAGGCGCACGCGTGGGCGATTGATAAACCCGTCACCGCGACGCTTATCCGCGACATCGTCGCCGGTATGAATGCGAAATTCCGCGAGCTGAAAAACAACGGTTATATCGTTGACGGCTCCTGCTGGTACGACCCGGAGTCAAACAGCGTGGAAACGCTCAAGGCGGGGAAACTGTACATCGATTACGACTACACCCCCGTCCCGCCGCTGGAAAACCTGACCCTGCGCCAGCGCATCACCGATACCTATCTGGCGAACCTGTCAGACTCGGTCAACAGCTAAGGAGCTCAGAGCATGGCGTTACCACGCAAACTGAAATACCTGAACATGTTTAACGACGGTCTCAGCTACATGGGCGTCGTTGAATCCGTCACCCTGCCAAAGCTGACCCGCAAGCTTGAGAAATATCGTGGCGGCGGGATGCCGGGCTCGGTGTCGATTGACCTCGGCCTCGATGATGACGCGCTGTCGCTTGAGTGGACGCTCGGCGGTCTGCCTGATATCGAGCTGTGGGCGCAGTACGCGTCACCGGGTGCGGATAGCGTGCCGCTGCGTTTTACCGGCTCATACCAGCGTGATGACACCGGCGCAATTTCTGCCGTTGAGGTGGTCATGCGTGGCCGTCATAAAGAGTATGACGGCGGCGAAAACAAACAGGGCGAAAGCGGCACGACCAAAATCTCGACCGAGTGCACTTACTACCAGCTCACGATTGACGGGAAAGAGGTCATCGAGATTGACGTCATCAACATGGTGATGAAAGTCGACGGTGTCGACCGTCTGGCGGAACACCGTAAGGCCATCGGCCTGTAACCCCTTAACCGGTCAGTCAGGCTGGCCGGTCACTTAACTTTGACGAGACTAACATCATGGAAAACATCAACGAAACCGAAAACTCAAACATTGTGATCCTCGATAACCCCATCATGCGCGGTGAGCAGAAAATCGAACAGGTGACCGTCACAAAACCCAACGCGGGAACCCTGCGCGGTGTGAGTCTGGCCTCGCTGGCAAATTCTGACGTCGATGCGCTGATTAAGGTGCTGCCGCGCATGACGTACCCGGCACTCACCGAGCATGAGGTCACGCGTCTGGAAGCATCAGACCTGATTTTGTTCGCCGGTAAGGTGGTTGGTTTTTTGTCGCCATCTTCGGCTCGCTGACGTTCCCCGATAACCTGTCGGTCGATGACCTGATGGCGGATATCGCGGTGATTTTTCACTGGCCGCCATCAGAGCTGAATTCCCTGAGCGTGACCGAGCTCATCACATGGCGCGATAAGGCGCTGCAGCGAAGCGGAAACCACCATGAGCAATAACGTCAGACTTGAGGTGCTGCTTAACGCAGTAGACCGGGCAAGCCGACCGCTCAAAGCTATCCAGAACGCCAGTAAATCCCTTGCTGGCGATATCCGCACTTCTCAAAACATCCTGCGCGATCTGAATGCGCAGGCGTCCCGAATTGACGGATTCAGGAAAGCGAGCGCACAGCTTGCCGTGACCGGTCAGTCGCTTAACAAAGCGAAACAGGAGGCCGCAGCGCTGGCCGTCCAGTTTAAAAACACCGAAAACCCCACTAACGCGCAGGCGCGCGCGATGGAGGCGGCAAAGAAATCCGCCGTTGACCTGCAGCTCAAATATAACGGGCTCAGGCAGTCGGTACAGCGCCAGCGCACCGAGCTCGCGCAGGCTGGCATAAACACCCGCACGCTGTCGGCGGATGAGCGCCGTCTGAAATCCAGCATCAGCGAAACAACCGCGCAGCTTAACCGGCAACGTGATGCACTGGCGCGCGTCAGTCAGCAACAGGCCAGACTCAGCGCGGTAAAAAGCCGATATGAATCCGGGCAACAGCTCGCCGCAGGTGCACGTAATGCCGGGATGGTGGGCGTCGGGGTGGCGACCGCCGGGCTTTATGGTGCGTCACGCTTTATTGCGCCGGGTATCGGTTTTGACAAGCAGATGTCAGGCACGCAGGCGATCCTCGAGCTCGATAAGGGCGACGATAAGCTCGCGGCCATTCGTCAACAGGCGCGTGATATCGGTGCGACAACCGCCTTTTCGCCGGGTGATGTAGCGCGCACGCAGACCACGCTCGCACGCTCGGGCTATAACGCCGATGACGTGCTGGCTGCGACCGGTTCGACCGTAAACCTGAGCCTCGCGGCCGACGTGGATATCGCAGAAGCCGCCGACATTATCACTAACATGCAGTCGGCATTTAACCTGCCGACCACCGAGATTGAGCGTGTCGCGGATGTGATGACGAAAGGCTTTACGTCATCAAACACCGGCCTCGTCGAGCTGGGCGAGGCGATGAAATATGTCGCGCCAATTGCTGAGGCTGCAGGTGCGAGCATCGAAGACACGACCGCCATGCTCGGCATTCTGGCGGATAACGGGATTAAAGGCTCGATGGCCGGGACGGGGGCGAGCGCCATTTTCAACCGCCTGCAAGCCCCCATGGGTAAGGCCGTTGAGGCTATTTCAGAATTAGGCGTGAAAACCCGCGACGGCAAAGGGAACATGCTGCCGGTCGAGAAAATCCTCAAAGATATTCACAAGTCCTTTGCGAGAAACAAGCTCGGTACGGCGGAGCAGGGCGAATATCTGAAAGTCATCTTTGGTGAGGAGGCCATGAAGGGGGCGATTAAACTCGTCGCCGCTGCCGGTGATGGCTCGCTCGATAACAAGCGTCAGCAAATCAGGGATTCAAAAGGTACGACCGAGCGTATTGCGAAAATCCAGACGGACAACCTCGACGGCGATCTGAAAAACCTTCAGTCAGCATGGGAAGACCTGCAGATTGAGGTGTTCGAAAAAGAAGATTCAGCACTGCGCCGCCTGACGGTTTCCGCGACCAACTGGCTCGGCAAGGTGGCTGCATGGGCTAAAGCGAATCCAGAACTGACGCAAACCCTGTTTAACCTTGTCGCCGGTGGGCTGGCGCTGGTTGGGGTGCTCGGCGGGATTGGTCTGATTGCATGGCCTGTCATCGCAGGAATAAACGCGATTATCGCTGCTGCTGGCATGCTGAGCGTCGTTTTCACTACTGCCGGAAGTGCCATTGTCGCGGCATTAGGGGCAATCAGTCTGCCGGTGGTCGCGGTGGTCGCTGCCGTGGTGGCCGGTGCGCTGCTCATCCGTAAATACTGGGAGCCCATCAGCGCATTCTTCTCGGGCGTGGTGGAGGGGCTTAAAGCGGCCTTTGCGCCGGTGGCTGAAATCTTCTCGCCGCTCGCGCCGGTGTTTGATTCCATCATCGAAAAACTGCGCGGGGTCTGGCAGTGGTTCACTAACCTGATAGCGCCGGTTAAGGCAACGCAGGAGACGCTCGACAGCTGCAAAAATGCGGGGGTGTTGTTCGGTAAGGCACTGGCGGACGCGCTGATGTTACCGCTCAATAGTTTTAACAAACTGCGCGGCGGCGTTAACTGGTTACTGGAGAAGCTCGGGGTAATCAATAAAGAGTCGAGCGACCTTGACCAGAAAGCCGCAAAAGCCAATGCGGCAACGGGTTCAGGTAAAGAGTCCAGTATCAGACCAACCCCGTTGTTTGGCGATTCTCAGTGGTATCACCCGGTGCCGGTTCCTGCCGGGAAGACCTACGTAGACCAGAGCAAGCCAGAATATAACATCACCCTACATGGTGGCATCGCACCGGGTACAGACCTTGACCGGCAGCTCCGCGAAGCCGTCGAAAGACTCGACCAGCAAAACCGTGCGCGTCAGCGCTCAAGTATGCGTCACGATGGATGAGGGCTAAAGCATGTTAATGGTTTTAGGTTTATTTGTGTTTGAGCGCCGCACGCTGCCACATCAGTCAATGCAGTATTCGAAAGAGTACCGCTGGGCGTCAAATGACCGCATCGGCAAGCCACCGGCCTATCAGTTTCTCGGGGAGGGGGAAACCTCGCGCACGCTTTCGGGCGTGCTGTACCCCGAAATCACCGGCGGTCGCCTCTCACTGACCGCCATCGAGCTGATGGCCGACGAAGGCAGGGCGTGGCCGCTGATTGACGGAACGGGCATGATCCACGGCATGTATGTCATCGATAAAGTGACCCACACGCACAGCGAATTATTCAGCGACGGCGCGGCCAGAAAAATCGAGTTTAGCCTCTCGCTGAAACGGGTCGATGAGTCGCTCGCAGCGATTTACGGCGACCTGAAAACGCAGGCCGACAATCTGGTGACATCTGCCGGTAACTGGCTGGGAGGGCTGGCGGGATGATTACGGGTATGAATATTCAGGCCGGTACAAAGATTGCCCCGGCGTTTATGCTCAAGCAGGATAACGAAGCTATTACGCAGGATTTCAGCGACAGGCTAATCAGCCTGACCATGACGGACAATCGCGGATTCGAAGCCGACCAGCTCGACATTGAGCTCGATGACAGCGACGGGCTTGTCGAGTTGCCGCCGCGCGGTGCAAAGCTGACGCTGTGGTTAGGCTGGCAGGGATCCGCCTTGCTGAATAAAGGGAGTTTCACGGTTGACGAAATCGAGCACCGGGGCGCGCCTGATACGCTGACCATCCGGGGGCGCAGCGCAGATTTTCGCGGGACGCTGAACTCGCGCCGGGAGCAGTCATGGCATGACACCACGCTCGGGCAAATTGTCGAGACGATTGCGGCACGCAATAAGTTGACGGCCAGCGTGGCCGACACGCTGAAAGCGATCGCCGTGCCTCACATTGACCAGTCGCAGGAATCCGACGCGGTGTTTCTGTCCCGCCTGGCTGACCGGAACGGGGCGGCGGTTTCGGTCAAAGCGGGGAAATTGTTATTTCTGAAAGCCGGGGGCGGCAAAACGGCCAGCGGGAAGCCCATTCCGCAGATGACGCTTGAGCGCGGCGACGGTGATCGTCATCAGTTTGCCATTGCTGACCGGGAAGCCTACACCGGTGTTACGGCAAAATGGCTGCACACTAAGGACCCGAAACCGCAAAAGCAGAAGGTGAAGCTCAGGCGTAAGCCCAAAGAGAAGCACCTCCGCGCGCTGCAGCACCCGAAAGCGACCAAAGCCCCGGCAAAGGCTAAAGCCAAAAAAGAGCAGGAAGCGCGCGAGGGTGAGTATATGGCCGGTGAGGCTGACAACGTGCTGGAGCTGACGACCATCTACGCGACTAAGGCGCAGGCCATGCGCGCCGCTCAGGCGAAGTGGGACAAGCTGCAGCGCGGCGTTGCGGAGTTTTCAATTTCGCTGGCTATTGGCCGGGCAGATTTATTTCCTGAAACGCCAATCGCGGTGAAAGGCTTTAAGCGCGTCATAGACGATCAGGCGTGGATAATCAGCCGGGTGGTGCATAACCTCAACGGGAACGGCTACACGACGGGCTTAGAGCTTGAGGTTAAGGTTTCGGATGTGGAGTACGAAAGTGAAGAGTTAATACAGTGATTTATTTTAACTGTTTGTTATATAAAGATAAATTGAGTAAAATTAGCGCATCAAAAATCAGATGAGGTGCTCGCCATGTTTCACTGCCCAAAATGCCATTTCGCCGCTCACGCTCGCACAAGTCGGTATTTTACTGACACGACCAAGGAGCGTTATCACCAGTGCACAAACATCAACTGCAGCGCGACGTTTGTGACCACTGAGACGGTCGAGCGCTTTATCGTTTCGCCGGGTGAAGTAGTACCAGCGCCGCCGCATCCGACAAACTCAGGTCAACAACAAATTCACTGGCAATAACAATATGAAAGCCCCATAAATGGGGCCGCCTTCTAACTGCTTATAATTTTTACAATCTTAAAGGCATTATAATTATGCTGGAAGAAAGTCAAATTTACCTACCCAGTTGTTTAGTGAAGCTTCGGTTGACCCATCCCGTGATAGTCCTTCCCTGTGAATAGGTCTTTACATAGACCCATTGTCGTCCTTCTTTATCTAGGACAAGAACAATAGTATTTTTATTAAGTGTCTCAAGGATATCTCCTTTCATTGAAGGGGATTCCCTAAGATTAATATTCTCGCCAGTAATGATTCTGAATTGATTGAGCTGATTCCAGTCTATATCTTTATTTTCAGATTGGATTTCAGTTCGGGTTAACGCTTTACCTTTGAGTAAGGAAGTTGCGTATGATTCAGCTTCATGAATCATAATTAGCACCTTCTCTTTACCGTAATCAGTAAACGCTCCGAAAATAACGGACCATAAGGCCCATAAAACAAGATTTTGCATCCATCGAGGTAACGCTGCAAATCTTGACAGTAGTAAACTATATGCGTCTTTCCCATCATTGATGTCTAACGATCTTGAGACTTGATCTTTAGATATATGACTTGCAGGTTGCATTGTGAGTAATTCAGCCTCCATGGAGGCAACCCCAAACTCTAGCGTCTCATCAAATACTTTTGTTGTCTGAGATACTTGCATAAGACCTGAAAGCTCTTTCAGGGCTTCATCTGTTCGGTCGACACCATTTAATGCAACTGCTAGTGCGTTATCGAAAAGAACTCGATCTGGCCCCCTAACAGTATTGAATGAAGAAATACCCTTTATGGCATTTTCTATGGATTCAATCCACCGAGTGGAGACAGGCATAGCCATAGCGCTTTCCAAGGTCTTTATCATGCGCTCGGCATTATTGAAAGCCGAAGAGGCGGTCATGGCCACTTCCATAGACCTCATGGCGCGCTCGGTATTAGCGAAAGTCGACGAGGCAGTCATAGCTTTCATGGCGCGCTCAGCATTAGCGAAAGTCGATGAGGCTGTCATGGCATTTTCCATAGCTTTCATGGCGCGCTCGGCATTAGCGAAAGTCGATGAGGCTGTCATGGCATTTTCCATAGCTTTCATGGCGCGCTCAGCATTAGCGAAAGTCGACGAGGCTGTCATAGCTTTCATGGCGCGCTCAGCATTAGCGAAAGTCGATGAGGCTGTCATGGCATTTTCCATAGCTTTCATGGCGCGCTCAGCATTAGCGAAAGTCGATGAAGCAGTCATGACATTTTCTGTAGAGCCATTCTCGCGACTAGCATTGTCGGACGCTGGAGAGTTCCTAATGATAAGGTCTGTAATAGGAGTACTTTCGGATACATTAAGAGTTTGATCAGCAGATTTGTGTGTAGTCGACAACTTTTCTAAAGAGTTAACGATCCCTTTTCCCGGAGTATGCGTGATTGCTTCATTAACTGGTTTAGACAAGTGAGCCTCGTAATCCCATATTAGGTTTTAATTGTAAATTCACTAAAGCGCATCATAGTTCTTAACGTATGTTTGGAAAAGTGAATAAAGCGAATCTGCTATGCAATTTTGTAGGGCCAGGTTTTTACCGTATGTCATAAGTATTCTATACCTCTATGTTGAAGACTCTCAGTCATGATTATTCATCATGTTATTTATCTTGTTGATTTTTAGGTGTTTTTTTTGATATCAATACAAAAAATATGAGAATTATTGTTACTGGAGGGGAAATGCCATTCGGGATAAAGCCCTGATTTATACAGGGCTTCAAGTGACGACGTGGTCAACATGTGGACATAATCTGAAATAAATCCTTTTATTTCAAGTTGTTGAGTGATTAAAAAAAGCTCCTGAGGGAGCCTTTTTTAATATCAGAACACTTTCTTATAAGGTCGTACCGTTACCTTTGCGTAAACGCCGGCTGCAACATAGGGGTCGGCTTCTGCCCAGGCGTTGGCGGCTTCGAGAGACTCGAACTCGGCAATCACCGTTGAACCTGCAAAACCCGCTGCGCCGGGATCGTTGCTGTCGACGGTAGGCATCGGACCTGCGGTAACCAATCTTCCTTCATCCTGCAAAAGCTGCAGGCGCGCCAGGTGGGCAGGGCGCACGGAGAGACGTTTGTCCAGGGAATCAGCGACATCTTCGGAATAAATCACGTAAAGCACGGTGAAGCTCCTTAACCGTTAAAAGTGTCGTTTACGTTATGTGAAAGCTGAAATGTGTGCAATGTAAAGATAGAAACAATGTTAATACCCTGATCTGGATGCGCCTTTTTTAGCCTCTCTTGCGCTTAAATTGCGCCAGAACAAAGTGTCTTATTGAATATGATTGCTATTTGCATTTAAAATCACAGTTCGGTTTTTTAACGTTGATGATTATGACTTCGATGACCCTGGATTTACCTCGCCGCTTTCCATGGCCGACACTGCTGTCAGTCGTTATTCACGGTGCTGTCGTGGCAGGTCTGCTCTATACTTCGGTTCATCAGGTTATTGAAATGCCAGCGCCCGCGCAGCCAATTTCTGTGACCATGGTATCGCCCGCAGATCTTGAGCCGCCGCAGGTGGCGCCTCCACCGCCAGAGCCGGTTGCTGAACCCGAGCCAGAGCCAGAACCGATCCCGGAGCCGCCGAAAGAAGCCCCGGTAGTGATCCACAAACCTGAGCCGAAGCCCAAACCTAAGCCGAAGCCAAAACCGGTTAAGAAGGTCGAGGAACGCCCGAAGCGTGAAGAACGTCCGGTTGAGCCTCGCGCAACGCAGCCTGTCGAAAATGCTGCGCCGTCACGTCCGGTAATGAATAACTCTCCGACGGCCGCGAAGCCGACGGTCACCGCCCCAGCGGGTCCGCGCGCCCTGAGCCGTAATCAGCCGCAGTATCCGGCACGTGCCCAGGCACTGCGTATTGAAGGACGAGTACGTGTGAAATTTGACGTTACGTCGGACGGTCGCGTTGAGAACGTTGAAGTGCTGTCTGCCCAGCCATCTAATATGTTTGAGCGCGAAGTGAAATCGGCAATGCGCAAATGGCGTTATGAGGCCGGTAAGCCAGGGCGCGGACTGATTGTGAATATCGTTTTCCGCCTCAACGGCGGCGCACAGATGGAATAAAAAAAAACCTCCGAAAGGAGGTTTTTTTTGTCGGACGATCAGGCTTTAGGGAACTGGCGAGGTTTACCCTCGTTGTCGACCGCCACGTAAATAAACAGCGCTTCTGTCGCTTTGTAACGCTGTCCGATCGGTTCGGATGAAACCTTCTTCACCCACACTTCGATATTGATGGAGATTGACGTGTTGCCGCGTTTTACGCATCGCGCATAACAGCACACCACATCACCCACGGCCACCGGACGCAGGAAGGTCATGCCGTCTACCCGGACCGTCACCACTCTCCCGTGCGCAATCTCTTTTGCCAGGATTGCGCCTCCCATGTCCATTTGCGACATTAACCAGCCGCCAAAAATATCGCCGTTGGCATTCGTATCCGCAGGCATTGCCAGCGTGCGTAAAACCAGTTCGCCCTGCGGGGCGTCGTTTATTGTCATTATGTTTAACTCGTAACTGAAGACTTCAGGCGGGATGCTACTATGAATCGTGGCTATAGAGAATAGGGTATAGCGCCCGCACTGCGGGCGCTTGAGGGTTAGAAGGAAAGGGTTACGCCTGCATAGTATGCGCGGCCGGGTTCGTTGTAGGTCGATGCACCGTCATTTTCTCGGTAGATTTGCTTATCAAACAGGTTGATAATCCCGGCGTTCAGGCGCAGTTTTTTAGTGAGCTGATATTGGCTGCCAATCCCGACGATGGAATACGCGCCGATCTCTTTATCTGACATGGCGCCTTTCTCATTGCGGATTTCTGCATTCTCCCGCGGCTTCTGGCGGCCATACATTGTCCAGCTGACGTTCGCTGAAAGCTTGCTGTTGACCTCCCAGTCGAGCATTGTGTTAACGGTATATTTGGGGATAATCGACAGCGGATTGCCGGTGTCTTTATTTTCAGACTGAATCATATAGGTCGCATTGGTACGCCAGGTTAGCGCATCGCGGATAACCGGTACGGTCAGATTCCCTTCCAGCCCCTCAACCACGGCTTTTCCGCCATTCTCCCACTGAAGAATATTCACACCGCTGCTTGTCTGACCCAGGACGTCAGTGCCTGAAACGATCTTGTTCCTGTAATCATTTCGGAACCAGGTGATGCCTGCCTCGTATCCTTCCAAAGCAAAGGCCAGACCAATCTCTTTGTTGACGCTGATTTCAGGATCTAAATCAGGATTTCCTAACAGATAACAGCTTCCCTCGCTAACGTTCGTCGGGCAGCCGTTGCCGCGGGTAGAAAGTAAATACCCTTCGCTTGACTGGTACAGGTTAGGCGCTTTAAACACCCGGGCGATGCCCGCCTTAACCTTGAACATGTCGCCGACGTCCTGAGAAACGTTCAGGCTGGGGCTCCAGTTGCTGCCGAATTCATTGTGATAATCAAAGCGGATCCCGGGGATGAGGTTGGTGCCCTCGCGCGCTTCAATATTGTCCTCAAGATAGATGCCGGTGAGATCGGCGCTGTTCTTGCTGTTGCGCTCGGACGCCGTGCCGGGAACGCCGTTAATCACTTCCCCGGAGACGTTTGTCGCCTGCATGGAGGCCGGATCATTAAGCTCATCGCGGTTCCACTCTGCTCCGACCGTCAGAGTCTGTTCGACCAGCCAGAACAGCGGAATGTTCAGCTCGCCGGTGGTACGGTATGACTCCAGACGGCTGGTGTTGTACTTGTCGCTATTGATCATTCCTTCAACCTTACCCGTGGAGCCTTCCTCCAGGCGGGTATTATTGGTCTTCTCGTAATGGATACCCACTTTTGACTGGCCCCAGTCCCAGATCCCGTTGTGGGTCAGGCCATAGCTCTGGCGGTACATGCGGTTGGTTTCGTGCCCATACAGAGACGAGACGACGCCGCTGGGGCTGAGGTTGCCGTTGCTGTACTGCGTATCGCCTGCGTAAATGTTGCCCTGCCGGCTGTACCCGTAATCAAAATCGATAATCTGCTGCGGTGTGAGTTTCCAGGAGAGCAGGGCATTGATGTCTTTATTGCGTACGCCTTCGCGCCCGGCGGCATACGAGCCATTTTGTGCCGTATTGATATCCTGAGCGTCCGCGTCCGTTTTATTGATATTCCCGTAGAGTCGCATGGTCAGCGCATCGCCTGCTAACGGCCCGTTGATATCAAAATTTGCCCGCCTGGTCGCCCCCTCTTTGTCGTTTTCAGGCTGATTGGTATAAAGGGAGAGCGAGCCGTGCCAGTCTGTGGTCGGGCGTTTAGTAATAATGTTGACGACGCCCCCGGCAGCGCCCGAACCATAGCGGGCGGCTGCCGGCCCACGAAGCACTTCAATGCGCTCGACCATTTCTGGCGGTACCCAGTTCGTATCACCGCGGCTGTCGCGCTCGCCGCGCCAGCTGTAGCGTACCGAGTTGCGGGAGGTTACCGGAACACCATCAATCAGAATCAGGGTATTTTCCGGCCCCATACCGCGAATATCGATCTGACGGTTATTACCGCGGCTGCCCGTCGCGCTGTTACCGGTTAGGTTAACCCCGGGCATTTTGCGAATAATTTCTGACAGGTCGTTAACCGGTGGGTCTTTCTCAATGTCCTTTGCCGTGATGATAGAAACCCCGGGCTGTTGCTTCAGTGCTTCTTCGGCGGTCGCCTGAACGATCAGGGTTTCACCCTCGGCGAGAGTTTCTTCTGCTGCATGCGCGCCATGGCTTAATGCCGTAAGGATGGCCAACGTAAGTGAAGCGGGGGCAAATCTTATTATGTTATTCATCAACTCATTTCCATTTGTTAAAAATGCGATGACGAATATTAATGATAGTGATTCTCATTACAATAAAGTGACAGCAATCTCCACAAAATCTTCATGATTCAGACATTGTTGAAGAAGACGGTTTAGATTGTGAAAGGAAAGAGGAGAAGGCCAGACCGCGCCGCGATCTGGCCAGGAACATCAGTTTTTATCGTCCTGAGGCATGTGTCGGTAGATATAAACGCCACTTAACAGCGTGAAGATAAGCGTCAGCGCCGTCAGACCAAAGACTTTAAAATTGACCCAAATATTCTGCGGCAGCCAGAACGCGATGTAGATATTGGCCAGGCCACAGAGGATAAAGAACACCGCCCAGGCGATATTCAGACGGGACCAGACCTCTTGCGGCAGCGTCAGCTCTTTACCCAGCATGCGCTGGATCAGCGGCTTTTTCATCACCCACTGGCTGATCAGCAATGCGCCTGCAAACAGCGCATAAATCACCGTGACCTTCCACTTGATGAATTCATCGTTGTGGAAAAACAACGTCAGGCCACCAAAAACGGCGACCATAAGGAACGTGATCAGCGCCATTTTTTCAACTTTGCGATAACGAACCCAGCTGTAGATCAGCACGATGGCGGTAGCGATAATCAGCGCCGTCGTTCCGGCATAAATGTCATACAGCTTGTAAAACGCGAAAAAGACGACCAGCGGTAAAAAATCAAGAAACTGCTTCATTCTGCGATCCCAGTTACTGACGGATTAACATATACAGGCGGAACAAGTAGACCAGCAGAACTGCTGAAATCAGGTTGCTCAGCGTATTGGCAACGACCGCGCCGACGTTTGGCGTTAATACAGCGAAATTCGGTGCAAATAATAGCAGCAGCGTCTTGGCAAGGAGCCAGCCGATAACGGCCGGAGCCACCAGGCGCATATTCGCCCACGCCAGCCTCATGCTGCTGCGCATGGCGGTGAAGATACCCATTTTGTCCTGCACCACCATGATTGGGGCGAAAGAGAGCACGATGGCCAGTAACACGCCCGGTACCACGACCAGCATAATCCCCATCTGAACCAGCAGAGTGGTCAAGAAGATGAGGATAAACAGTTTCGGTAAGACGGGGGCGCTGGCACCAATCGCACGAAGAGCACTGATACGTTGTCCTGCTGAAACCAGTTGAATCATCAGCAGGACACCGCCCGCCAGAACCGCATTCCCGATCAGACCCGAAAACGTGGACGCTGCGGATGCCCGCAGCAGGATTTGCTGCTGCTCCGGCGTCATGTTCTGCACAAGGTCAAACAAGCCTACGCTGCCTGCAAGATGATCCCCCTGGCTCAGGCTGGCTATCTGTTCATCACTGGGTGAGAACGCATGACCCAGCACCACCGTAATAAAGGCGCACAACAACGCGATCAGTAAAAAGGTAATGAACTGATTGCGGAAAAAATTTCCCGTGTCACGGTAGACAGACTTCGCCGTGATAGACATGCACTCTCCTTGAGTATTGCAGGTGTTAATTAGCCGGCAATTGTACACCGGATAGGACGCTGGTGGCAGTATCAAGGCTTGTATGGAAAAGCATATCTTTGTAAAGCAGGAGTAATCCAGCAATTCATGAGCGCATCAAGATTCGCGTTGAGTCAACGTTCGTAAAAATTAATCTGGATCAATAAATGTTAAGTTACTGGTTTTAATGTGATCCAGGTTAGATCACTTATTACTTATTTGTAGGTATATTCACCTCCGCTATTAAAACCACAACGATGGAGCGGATATGAAAAAATTAGCGGTGGCAGCCCTTGTCTTAAGCAGTCTCTCTGGCGGCGCGTACGCGCATGAAGCAGGCGAATTCTTTATTCGTGCCGGTTCGGCAACGGCGCGTCCAACGGAAGGCTCAGACAGCGTGCTGGGAATGGGCGGTTTTAACGTCAGCAACAATACCCAGCTGGGCTTGACCTTCACCTACATGGCAACGGATAACGTTGGCGTCGAGCTTCTTGCGGCCACGCCTTTCCGTCACCGCGTTGGCTTAGGGCCGACCGGAGACATCGCCACGGTGCACCATTTACCGCCAACGCTGATGGCGCAGTGGTACTTTGGTGATTCCAGCAGCAAGGTCCGCCCGTACATTGGCGCAGGCGTGAACTACACAACGTTCTTTGATGAGAAATTTAACGATACCGGCAAGGCTGCCGGGCTGTCTGACCTCAGCCTGAAGGACTCATGGGGCATGGCGGGACAGGTGGGGGTAGATTATCTGATTAACCGCGACTGGTTAATCAACGCCTCGGTCTGGTATATGGATATCGACACTGATGTCCGCTTTAAGGCGGGTGGCGAGCAGCAAAGCATTAGCACGCGCCTGGATCCGTGGGTGTTTATGTTCTCGGCGGGCTATCGTTTCTAATCAAAAAGATTCAGCTGGCCGCATTGCGGCCAGTTTTCATTCAGAACGAGGGAAAAACAGGTCGCTCATCCAGTTTTGCGCAGTGTCTGAGCTGCGATTCGCCATCATATAAGTAGCTGAAGGCATCGCTTGAAATAGAATGGAACAAAATGTCACCGTTCGCGAACGGAATAATTTCCGTATCACCGGAACGCTTGTGCCCTGCGCCGGTTTCAAAATTACCGCGCCATTTTTCCTGAGTATGGCCATATACGTGCAGGATAACCTCCACCAGCCCTCTGTCAGGGCAGTTCAATCGTAGAAGCGTTGAAGAGAAATTCAGAGGCGAAGCGTGAAGCGGAACCAAAAACATAAAGCACAGCAAAAATCTCAAAAACATTAACCCATCAAAATCTTACTCAAACCAGACGTAAGATTTTACTTAAGTAAAAAAAAGATGCTTTGCCGTGGATCAATAACACTTATTTTTCAAGATGATGGCCGTTTTAGCTGAAGACGGTTCCTGATTATCCAACGATATATCCCTGTTAGCCTGATTATTACGGTATGGTGGTTGTTCAATACACCTGGATGGAGGGGATATCCCCAACATTAAATTTGAGTGTCCGGTATGTGCGGGAAAACATTTTCATTTCACCCGGTTTAGCGCAACACATAACCAACCTCATGGTGCAGTTTGCTCTGTCTGCGGAACACGGCTCACCACACATTCTTGCCTCCCGAAACTAAAGCGACGACGGTGGCTGAAGCCATTGATTTAAATTAAAGGCCTCATCAGAGGCCTTTTTTGATCGCGGCGTTATTTTTGAATCAAATACCGAATGGTGGGCCCATCCTGCTGTATATCCAGCACGGTGTAACCGTGGTTTTTAGCATCCAGCGGAATGTTATTAATGGACTGCGGACAGTCGCTCACCACTTCCAGTATTTCACCTTTTTTCAGCTGCGGTAGCGCTTCAAGGGTGGCAACGGCCGGATAAGGGCAGGGTTCACCCACCATATCAAGCCGGTAATCAGGCACAAACTCTTTCATGCAGCGTTCTCCTGTGTTTCAGTTTTAACAGCGGCACGGCGGAAGAACCTCTTTTCCTGCGCAACAACCAGTAAAAAGGCGATCAGTAAAAGGGCATAGGTCACCATCAGCCCGCCAAGTGGCCCAAAGGTGTTAAGCAAGTTGACTTTGTCCCAGTTCGTGGCCAGCACGGGAGACACGTCATCCCAGTAGTACGCCAGGATCGTAGAACCAATCACATTCCCCAGACCCACCCACCAGTAATGTACCTGGCCTTCAACGGCGCGATACATCCAGCCGGTTTCACATCCGCCAGCCAGGACAATGCCAAAGCCGAACAGCAGCCCACCGATTACCGCATTCGGGCCGGCCCACATAATTTTCGGTTCAACGCCTAGCTGCACGTAGCTGAAGATGCCGATTGCGCTGACGGCCATCCCGGCAATAATGGCTTTCGCCATCATGGTGCGCCCGGTGATCCACATGTCTCGAAATGCTGAGGTAAAGCAAATCTGCGCACGTTCGATCAGCAGACCAAAGCCTACGCCAAATAACATCGCAAGGCCCAGCTTGGGTTGGTTGAGCGCGGTGCAAATAGCCCAGGCAACCATGGCGAAAAAGACCAGCATACCCAGCCGGAAACGGCGGCGCGCCTGCGCAGGTTTCTGCGTCAGGGGCGATGCGGCGCTGACTTTGGTCATTTTTACCGGAATACGGAAAAACGGCAGCAGCGTGAATTTTGCGCCAAAGTAAGAGCCAATCGCGGTTGCGACGGCAAAGAACCAGGCGTGAAGAGAAAACTGAGGAATGCCGGTAAAGAAGGCGGCAAGGTTACAGCCCATAGCCAGACGTGCGCCAAAGCCGGCGATGATCCCACCGACAACCGCCTGCAAAATACGAACACGGCTTTTCGGCATTCTCAACTTAACGTTGTTTGCCCACAGCGCCGCCGCGAAGCACCCGCCAAACATACCGATAATCATCATCCCGTCGATTCGCGTCAGCGGCGTGCCGTCCAGATGAATCAGTTTGAAATATCCCCATTCTTCGGCGTGCACGCCTGCCAGCTGCAGCAGCTGCCCGCCCCAGCGGGTAAATTCGCCGGTAACGGCCCAGAAGGTGCCAGTAATGCCGAAATAATAAGTAGATAGAATGCCCGCCGCGATAACGGCCGGAACAGGTGACCAGAACTTAACCAGGTAAGTCTGCTTGAAGTGATGCCATGACATGTGTAAGCCTCTGAACTCAGAAGGTATCAACAGAAAGAAACCGAATCATACGCTTACGTCAGGGTTTGAAAAGCCATTCACGCCGAGAATATCGATGCGATCAATTTTCACATAACCCTAAAGGAGGGGGGGAAGAACCCGTCTGGCAGAAGCGCCAGACGGGTTATAGCATCAGGCTTTGCGCGTTGCTGCCTTCATCTCGGTAACGAATGTTTTCAGCTCAGCCAGCATCTGTTCTGGCTTATCCACATTCTTTTCAATGATTTTCACAATAGCGGAACCGGAAATGGCCCCGGCTGCCTTCGCATCAATTGCCGCAGTCACCTGATCCGGAGAGGAGATACCGAATCCCTGCAGAGGCGGCGCCGCGTGATACTCGGCCAGTTTTTCCACCAGATGGTGCAGCGGCAGCGCGGCTTTGTTCTCGGCGCCGGTCACACCTGCACGGGAGAGCAGGTAGGTATACCCGCGACCATAGGAGGCAATCTGGCGCAGCAGTTCGTCATCGGCATTCGGTGGGCAGATGAAAATCGGCGCAACGTTATGACGCATGGCAGCCTGACGGAAAGGCGCTGACTCCTCAACAGGCACGTCGGCCACCAGCACGGAGTCGACGCCCACGCGTGCGCACTCGGCATAAAACTCATCGATGCCGCGGCTAAACACCAGGTTGGCATACATCAGCAGGCCAATCGGAATGGTCGGGTGCTTCTGACGAATGGTCGCCAGCATTTCGAAACACTGGGTAGGCGTGACGCCCGCGGCAAACGCGCGCAGGGTGGCGTTCTGGATGGTCGGACCATCGGCCAGCGGATCGGAGAACGGGATACCCAGTTCCAGCGCATCGGCACCCGCTTCAATCAGGGTGTCGATAATTTTCAGCGACTGCTCCGGGCCAGGATCGCCCAGGGTGACGAAGGGAACGAACGCGCCTTCCTGGCGAGCCTTCAGCTGTGCAAATGCGTTATCGTAGCGTTCCATCAGATTTCCCCTCGAGCTTTCAGAATATCGTGAACGGTGAAGATATCTTTGTCACCGCGGCCGGAAAGGTTCACTACCAGCAGCTGTTCTTTTTCCGGGGTCTCTTTAATCATTTTCAGCGCATGCGCCAGGGCATGTGAAGACTCCAGCGCCGGGATAATCCCTTCGTTGCGGCACAGGGTTTTAAAGGCTTCAAGCGCTTCATCATCGGTTATGGAGACATATTCCGCACGACCGGTACTGTTCAGGTAGGCGTGCTGTGGCCCCACTGACGGGAAATCCAGACCGGCAGAAATGGAGTAAGATTCCTCAATCTGGCCTTCATCAGTCTGCATCATCGGGGATTTCATGCCAAAGTAAATCCCCACGCGGCCATGCTTCAGCGGCGCACCGTGCTCACCGGATTCAATACCGTGACCGGCAGGCTCAACGCCAATCAATCCGACGCGGGTATCGTCGATGAAGTCTGCAAACATGCCGATGGCGTTAGATCCGCCGCCGACGCAGGCGATCACCGCATCCGGCAGGCGACCCTCTTTTTCAAGGATCTGCGCTTTTGTCTCTTCGCCGATCATGCGCTGGAACTCGCGCACGATGGTCGGGAAGGGGTGCGGGCCTGCGGCTGTACCGAGCATATAGTGCGCGGTGTCGTAGCTGCCGGACCAGTCGCGCAGCGCTTCGTTACAGGCATCTTTCAGCGTCGCGGAGCCGCTGTGTACCGGGATCACTTCGGCACCCATCAGGCGCATACGGAACACGTTCGGGGACTGACGCTCAACGTCTTTAGCACCCATATAGATTCGGCATTTCAGGCCGAGCAGGGCGCTCGCCAGAGCCGACGCCACGCCGTGCTGGCCGGCGCCGGTTTCAGCGATAATTTCGGTCTTGCCCATGCGTTTTGCGAGCAGCGCCTGGCCCAGCACCTGGTTGGTTTTATGCGCGCCGCCGTGAAGGAGATCTTCACGCTTGAGGTACAGCGTGGTTTTTGTTCCTTCCGTCAGGTTCCGGCACTTGGTCAGCGCGGTAGGACGGCCCGCGTAGTTTTTCAGCAGGTCGGTAAATTCAGCCTGGAACGCCGGGTCTTTCTGTGCGCTCACAAACGCTTCTTCCAGCTGGCGCAGGGCAGGCATCAGGATCTGCGGAACGTACATCCCGCCGAACTCGCCAAAGTAGGGGTTTAATAATGTCGTCATCTTCTCTTCCTTAATATGCACGCAGAGTTTTAAATACCGAGGCCAGCTTGCTGGCATCTTTAATACCCGGTTCTGACTCTACGCCTGAATTGAAATCGAGGCCTGCGCAGCCGGCTTTGGCGGCTTCCACACAGTTATCCGGGCTCAGCCCGCCCGCCAGCAGGACATTGTCCAGCTTTTCGCCGTTCAGCAATGACCAGTCAAAACGCTGGCCCGTGCCGCCCTGGCCGTTGTCGAGCACGTATTTATCAACATGGTTCAGGCTGCGCGCGGGCAGCGTGGCGCCGACGCTTTGTGCTTTCCAGATTTGCACCTGAGGAGGCAGCGACGCGCGCAGTGAATCAATGTAAGTCTGGTCTTCATCACCGTGCAGTTGCACCGCGCTCAGGGACAACCTTTCGGCTTTTGACGTCACGTTGGCGATATCGGCGTTACGGAAAACGCCCACATAGCTAAGCGGTGCAGCCGCCATGACCTTGCGCGCCTGCTCTTCGCTAACCGCACGAGGGGAAGAGTCCACAAAGATCAGCCCGCCGTAAATCGCCCCGGCTTCGTATGCGGCCTGCGCATCCTGTTCGCGGGTTAAGCCGCACACTTTGTTTTCACCCAGCAGCACGCGGCGCACCGCGGCGTTGAGATCGTCATGCTCCATCATGGCGGAGCCAATCAGAAAACCGTTGGCAAAGTGGCTCAGTTCGCGCACGTGGGCATAGCTGTTGATCCCGGATTCGCTGATCACCGTGACGCCCGAGCCCAGACGCGGCGCCAGCTGGCGGGTGCGGTTCAGGTCAATCGACAGGTCGCGCAGGTCGCGGTTGTTGATGCCAACCACCTTCGCCTTCAGCGCGATGGCGCGTTCCAGCTCTTCTTCGTTGCTCACTTCGGTCAGCACGCCCATGTTCAGGCTGTGCGCCACGGCGGACAGCTGGCGATACTGTTCGTCATCAAGCACCGAGAGCATCAGCAGGCAGGCGTCGGCCTGGTAGAACCGCGCCAGCCAGATCTGGTATGGGTCGATAATAAAGTCTTTGCACAGGATCGGCTGCGGCGCGATGCCGCTGACGATGGGCAGAAAATCAAAGCTGCCCTGGAAATATTTCTCATCCGTCAGCACGGAGATGGCCGACGCATGGTGCTTGTAAATTCCCGCGATACGCGCCGGGTCGAAATCGTCACGGATCACACCTTTTGACGGGGAGGCCTTTTTGCACTCAAGAATAAACGCGGTGCGCGCTCCCTGCAGGGCATCGTAAAATCGACGCTGGCTTGGGACGACCTCATTCTGGAAACTGGCAAGCGGCTGTTGTTGCTTGCGTGCTTCTACCCAGATGGCCTTATCGGCAACGATTTTCGCTAAAACGGTCTGCATTCTTTACCCTCTTGCCGCAAGTGCGGTAACGCGATCGTAAGCTGCACCGGAGCGCAGTACGTCCAGAACTTTTTGGGCGTTGGCCTTCAGGTCTTCCTCACCGTGCAAACGCATCAGCATCGCGACGTTGGCAGCAACGGCGGCCTCGTGGGCGACCTCACCTTTACCTTGTAATAAGCGCGTGAGAATGTCACGGTTTTCTTCAGGCGTACCGCCAGCCAGCGCCTCCTGGTGGTACGGCGCCAGGCCGAAGTCAGAGGCGTCGAGCTGATAGCTCTGAATTTCGCCGTCGCGCAGTTCAGCAACCAGCGTAGGCGCATGGAGAGACACTTCGTCCATTCCTCCGCTGTGGACCACCGCGGCACGTTGATAACCCAGAACGCGAAGGGTCTCGGCAATCGGCAGCACCAGCTCAGGACTGTAGACGCCAATCAACGCCAGCGGCGGATGGGCCGGGTTAATCAACGGGCCGAGGACGTTAAACAGCGTGCGGGTCTTGAGCTGCTGACGAACCGGCATTGCATGGCGAAAACCGGTGTGATATTTCGGTGCAAACAGGAAGCATACGCCCAGGTCGTCCAGCGCTTCACGGGAGCGCTCGGCCTGCATGTCCAGATTAATACCGAAAGCTGCCAGTAAATCGGACGATCCGGACCGGCTGGATACGCTGCGGTTACCGTGCTTCGCCACTTTCAGGCCACACGCTGCCGCGACGAAGGCGCTGGCGGTAGAGATATTAATACTGTTGCTGCCGTCACCCCCCGTGCCGACGATATCCGCAAACTGATAGTCGGGACGAGGGAACGGTGCGGCATTTTCCAGCAGGGCCGTGGCGGCGCCGGCAATTTCCTGCGGGCTCTCGCCGCGTACCTTCATGCTCACCAGCGCGGCGGCCAGTTGCTCCGGCTTCAGCTCGCCGCGAACGACGGCGGAGAAGAGCTGGTGGCTCTCCTGCTGTGTCAGGGTTTGTGCCTGATACAGTTTTTCCAGAATCGGCTGCAGGGTGTTGGTCTGCTCCAGTTTCTGTAATGCCCAGTCGAGCGTCTGCTCCAGCAGGAGCGCGCCGTTTGAGGTCAAAATGGATTCCGGGTGGAACTGCAGGCCGCAAACGCGATCCACATCGTGACGGACTGCCATCACCATCCCCTCAAAGGAGGCGTTGATGGTCAGACCGGCCGGAATGTTACTGCCTACCAGCGAGTGGTAACGGGCGACCGGAAGAGGATTCGGCAGCCCGGCAAACATCGCCTGGCCGTCGTGTTCAATGCTGGACGCTTTACCGTGCAGGATCTCACCCGCCTGACCCACGTAGCCGCCATAGGCTTCCACAATGGCCTGGTGGCCAAGGCAAATACCGATAATCGGCAACTTGCCGCGCATACGGGTTAAAAGCTCTGGCATACAGCCCGCTTCGCTCGGCGCGCCGGGCCCAGGGGAGAGCATCAGCACCGGGTTTTGCATGGTGCCCAGACGTTCAATCAGCGTCTGCGCCGGAACATGGTTACGGTAAATAACGACGTTGTGTCCATTCGCACGCAGCTGATCTGCCAGGTTGTACGTGAAAGAATCGATATTATCGAGCAGCAGAATGTCAGCCATCAGAAAATCTCCTGTGCATGGTGTGCGGTAGCAATGGCGCGAAGCACCGCGCGCGCTTTACTGCGTGTTTCGTCAGCTTCAGACTGCGGCACTGAATCAAGAACAATCCCTGCGCCCGCCTGCACGGTGGCAATACCGTCTTCAACGTACGCGGAGCGGATCACGATGCAGGTATCCAGGTCACCGTGCGCGGTGAAATACCCCACGGCACCACCGTAACTGCCGCGACGACGGCCCTCGGCTTCAGCGATCAACTGCATAGCGCGCACTTTCGGCGCGCCGCTCAGGGTGCCCATATTCATGCAGGCGCGATAGGCGTGCAGCACGTCGAGGTCGTGACGCAGTTCACCCACAACCCGGGAGACCAGGTGCATCACGAACGAGTAACGGTCAACTTTGGTCAGATCCGCCACGTAGCGGCTGCCGGGAGTGCAAATGCGCGCCAGATCGTTACGCGCCAGGTCTACCAGCATCAGGTGTTCTGAAAGCTCTTTATGGTCGGTACGCATCTCCAGCTCGATGCGGCTGTCGAGGTCGCGATCCAGTGAACCATCGGCACGGCGGCCGCGCGGACGGGTTCCGGCGATCGGGTAGATCTCAATCTGGCGGCTGGTGGCGTCGTACTTCAGGGAGCTTTCCGGTGACGCACCAAACAGCGTGAAGTCGTTGTCCTGCATGAAGAACATATACGGGCTTGGGTTGCTCTTCTTCAGCACGTCATAGGCCGCCAGCGGCGACGGGCAGGGCAGGGAGAAGCGACGGGACGGCACCACCTGGAAAATTTCACCGGCACGTATCGCCTTTTGCATTTGACGAACGACGGCACCGTACCGATCGTCAGTCTGGTTCACGTCGCAGGCCATTTTCTCAATGCGCTGTACCGGCAGCGCAGGCGGTTCTTCCGTCATCTGCTGTTGTAATTGCGCGATGCGCTGCTCGAGGCGGTTCTTCTCACCGGCAGACGGCGTGAACAGGCTCGCCTGGATGCGGGTGTATTTTTTCTGATGGTCGATCACCAGCAGGGTTTCGGCCAGGTAGAAGCAGTAATCCGGGCAGCGGTTGCCCTGTTCGGTATCAGGTAAATCTTCGAAACCAGCCACCAGGTCATAGGCAAACAGCCCGCCAAAGAACATGGCTTCGCGTTCATCTTCAGGCACAGAGACCAGATTTTGCAGCAGCCTAAAGGCATCAAAAACAGACAGTGAACACAGACGCGCGTCTTCGTCTAACAGCTGGCTGACCGGCGGGAAATGAAGGACGCGCATTTCCGGGTGACGTTCATTGTCGATGCCAGAAGGCAGGACGGCATCCAGCAGGGGCAGCAGGGAGGCGCCATTGTCTGACAGCGCTTTGATGGTAACGGTGTCGCCTAATGCGGTAATGCGCAGCGCGCTGTCGACGAGCAGCAGGCTCTTGAGATCGTCCTTGCTGTCGATATCCGCAGATTCCAGCAGCAGGGTTGCCGGAC